>Ga0136601_1000014_pt1 | contig 102164 bp, 107 predicted proteins | sample AntRauMFilla2699_FD_181020 | JGI IMG/M metagenome (GOLD analysis project Ga0136601, IMG submission 181020) | Saline lake microbial communities from Rauer Islands, Antarctica - Metagenome Filla 2 #699 | ecosystem: Environmental > Aquatic > Non-marine Saline and Alkaline > Saline | place...
ATCCTTAGTTTCGGTAATATACTTAGCCCCGTTACATTTTCCGTGCAAAAGCGCTTGATGAGTGAGCTGTTACGCACTCTTTAAATGAATGGCTGCTTCTAAGCCAACATCCTCATTGTCTGCGCACTTTCACCGCGTTTCCCACTTAGTATATATTTAGGGACCTTAACTGAAGGTCTGGGCTGTTTCCCTTTCGAGCCTGGAGCTTAGCCCCCAGGTTCTGACTGCTGTGATACGGCAAATGGTATTCGTAGTTTGTCAACGGTAAGTATCATTTCTGACCTCAGTCGTAAACAGAGCTCTACCCCCATCTGCTAATTACACAACGCTAGCCCTAAAGCTATTTCGAGGAGAACAAGCTATTTCTGAGTTCGATTGGCATTTCACCGCTAACCACAGGTCATCCAAAGATGTTGCGGTATCTACTGGTTCGGTCCTCCACGACGTTTTACCGCCGCTTCAACCTGCCCATGGTTAGGTCACTCAGTTTCGTGTCTAATACTATCGACATTGTCGCCCTATTAAGGCTCGCTTTCACTATGGCTCCGCCAAATGGCTTAACCGCGCCGATAACATTAACTCGCTGGATCGTTCTACAAAAAGCACGCCGTCACCCATATAGGGCTCCGACTCCTTGTAAGCATATGATTTCAGGATCTATTTCACTCCCCTTTCGGGGTTCTTTTTACCTTTCCCTCACGGTACTGGTTCACTATCGATCACAAAATATATTTAGCCTTGGGAGGTGGACCTCCCGGATTCAGTCAGGGTTTCTCGTGTCCCGACCTACTCAAGAAATAAACCTTATGGTTGTAGAAGCTTTCGTATACCAGGCTTTCACTGTCTTTGGCTCACCTTTCCAGGTGATTCTACTAGCTCTACAGACATAATTGAAGACTAACAGGTCTTCGTCCTACCAACATACAATTGTAGATGTTCGTAGGCAGTTTATCCTTACAACCCCTTAATAGGTTTTCGTCTGTTAACTTATCTGCTCGAATTAACAAGCAGAAACTTAAAAAGGTTTGGGCTGATTCCCGTTCGCTCGCCGCTACTAGGAAAATCGTTGATTACTTTCTCTTCCACAGGGTACTAAGATGTTTCAGTTCTCCTGGTTCCCGCCAACTACCCTATAAATTCAGGTAGAGGTGACTAGGCATGACCCTAGCCGGGTTTCCCCATTCGGACATCTTCGGTTATAACGCTTGTGTATCAGCTTGCCGAAGCTTATCGCAGATTGCCACGTCCTTCATCGGTATTTTGTGTCAAGGCATCCATCATACGCTCTTACTATTCTTTCTATGTGCATATGACTAACAGTTCGTGATTGATTAAAAGCTTGGCTCATCCAAGAAACATTCTAATCTGAACTGTTTGTCTGTCCATGAATTGTCAAAGTTCACTGAGCCGATTGTTAAAAAGCGTGGTTGACGCTTCTACTAATAATCGAGCTCAAACAGGGGTGTACGTCTGATACATCAATGCCTGAGCTCCAATTGCCTATGTATAGTAGCAAGCCAAACAGTGGTTGTAAAGGAAACTACTAGAGAAAATCACCTATTTATTTTTTACAACGATTATGGACGGCTTAGCCATTAAGGGTACTAAAAATCGACACCCACTCGTCGCGACGTGCATCAGCTTGGCCGGATGGGTGGAATTTGAAATCGTCGCTTCCAACCGAACGGTTGTAGTAAATCATACCTTTAACCACCGCCTGATTATCGATATACCAATCATAAAACGCTGTCACATCCTGGTCATCGTTGCTGGATTGATACACGCCCCACTCTGGTACCCACAGGTCAAGACTACGTAATTGAGCCAGCGAGACTGCGCGGTCAGGATTACCGGGCTTGCTGTCGCCATTAACGTCCAAACCAGTTCCACCGTAATCAACCACACTACCGTCGGGACCGCTATACAAATCTGCTCCAACCCAATCGTACGGATTAGATGCTGGCACCCATAGCCGTGGGTCGCGCTGGGCGTCGCCCAGGAAAGAATGTCTGAATTGCCAGCCGGTACCAGTATAACCAAGTGAGACATTGGTAGCATTACGGGCAGTTAGCCGATCCCTGGCATGCTCATTCATGGCAACGTGTTGCGCAGCTGTGGCGTCAGCAACGCCCGAAGCTACCGGCTAGACACTATTCGCTGAGCCCAACATATAAAAGCAACTCTTTTGAACCATACTGGACCCTCAGGATTAGACGACTGTCTTTAATGCCGAATATATAATGGAGAATTCAACAACTGGTTCTAGATATCTTTAACTGGCGGCAAATAGCGAATTCGTTTTACTAGCAGCTGGTTGTCACCGTGAAGTTCATACTGCACAGAATGAATAGTGCAGAAATAATCACCACCTTGGTTGCGGTAGCGAAGTCGCGCCTCGTCATAGGCGTCATTGGTGGGTACTGGACCATCGTAAATACGGAATTCCCAGCTTTGGCCTGGATCTAGGCTACGTTGCAGTTCACGGTGCTGTCCGAGAATAGAAATGTCATCCAAATGCAGTGATTGAGCTGAATTATTCTGAATATGAACATCGACAGTGAGTTGATTGCCATTGAGTCGACTATCTTCATGGACCACACAGGCTTCGGGTATAGTTTTTCGGGTTGAGGCAGTGGGGGCAATTGCTGGGCGACCTTGCTCCTTAGGCTCCTTAGTTAGGTCTTGTTCTTGAAATACCGGCTGACCCTGTGCCATGCGCTTGATAAAAGTGAAGAATCCCATTATTTACTCCTGCTTCAGTGATTAGAGTGACTTAATTATCATTGCTCTTTGATCTTTTCTATCCCTGCTCCACTGTATGGCACTTCTGACTGAGTAAGCCGATAGTACTCACTAAATCAGCTAACGTGAGTCAGGCTGTTCGCTACGATACGTTCGTGTCGCCAACATATCTCCTTTTTCATAATTAGAGCTTAGCACATATTAGTACCTATCAATGACTGGCGCTTATTAGACGAGTTTGTGACGATTAGAGCAAGTTATATGACTCAAAATGAGACGCTACATTTCTGCGGAAAAGTAATAGTTTTACTAACTTTTAAGTGTAGAAAAGGATTTAATATTCATTAAACATAAAAAAATGTCATAATTCTATACAGTATGAAATTTCGAATACTTAAAATACTCGCATTTACCGCGGTAATATTAGCACTATTTTTCTCGATTAAGGGGCACTACTTTCCATCTGACGGTAAAATTGCGCTAGATCTAGAAAAACGCGTAGTTGCCGCTCTTGGTGTTAATCCGACATCCAGAGAGTACATTGAAGGCCTCGATACTTTCGTCTACAAGCTGGAAGATACAATATTGCTGCACTGGGAAGGAATTGATCTCGGCGAACAGCCAGGTAGCCTCATTTCTGAGAAACTTGATTCTATCGGACTAGAAGTGCTGGACACTCAAGAGGAAGTGGTGGACTTTGATCCTCGCGATAAAGATCAAGCCTGGTCTAAACGCATCCTAGCCTGCGATCCTAGAATAGAAGATGCTGGTGTTAGTGGAGTTATTGGAACAACAGCAAATAGGGAATTGATACTTATTCTGCAAGTGGGCGGATCGCCAGCTAGCGTTGGCTGCTATACGTTGCATAACAATTAACAACTAGCCTTGCTAGATAGTGTAGCGACTGTTACTAGTCGAGACTGCTTGGCCGGTACCGGCTAGAATCGCAAAGGTGCGAGTCAGATCAAACATTATCTCGGCTTCGCTGCCGCTGTCAGCAGTGACATCAAACGTGACGTCGGCTACTACTTGCGCACCGTTGAGCGGGCCGCCAGCGCCCCACTCACCAGGTACACCGAATAGGCGTACCAGTGGGTTATTTGGCCTAATTGTTCCATCTTCGACGCGTATTGACTCACCCCATAATATTGTTCCGGATTCTGGTTGTCCCGGATAATCTGGTGTAAAACCTCCTTGATTACCCGCTGTCTGACCGTCACCTGCTACTAGGTTTGCGTGAAGCATGTCGTCTATCTGTCCTAGCTGTCTGCTGCGACTAGCTTGCCCAGTATCTTTGGCTTAGTGCTGAGCGACACCGGACCAATCCAATCATCGCCAATCGCAAAAGCATCGACACGAAATTGCTGGTTCGTTGCGTTCGTCGTGACTGTGCCAAAAGACGCCACACCCGACACGTCGTTACAGCTACCTGTCAGTGTGTCGTCGGCGGTTGTCCCGTGGAGATTTGCACCCTTATAGAGCCGTAACTCCTGCGTAAAACCGCCCTGATCAACATACCACTCGAACCGGACCCAGGTGTTAAGTGGCATGAAGCCGCTCGCAGTCGAGTCGGTAGCAGTGAAATTATCACGAATCGTCACTGTACCGTCACCTTCACGACGAACATCCCCGACTCGATTACCACCATTACGCGCGGTAAGCAAATAACGGTTATCGTTCTCGCTATCGATGACCTTGCAGTACGCCCGACCATAGATTTCAGTCAGAGTTGATGCTGGTTGCAGATACATCGTTGCGGTCGTGGCATCGAACTCGATAGCTACTGAACCATCCTCACCATCGCTCACAAACTGCGGGTGCGTGGCTGAGCCACCACCGATTGTATCGACGTCAGCTGTGCCGGATGTAGCCTTGTTTCCGACGATGCCGTTTTCAAATGATGTTTGCTTGATTATCGCCATTTAACTCTCCTTTTGATTATGAGTTGCTTATAAAGTGACCATCTGAGCCAAGTATATCAATCTTGCGGTTAGATATTCCGGCGAAATTACCTACATAGTCTGCGGTAACATTATCCTTAGAAGTTCCAGTTACCCACACATCGTTGCCGGAGACGTAGCGAAAGCCATACAGCTGACGATTAGCAGATTTGTTGCGGTCTACTGCACGGCAGCCATTGAGCATCACATCGTTGCCAGCGATGCGAAAACCAGCATCAGCATTGCCGTCGCTCCGGTTACGACCGTTTGAGTCTGCAACCGAACCAGATACGGTGGCGTCAGTCTCAACGTTGTAGCCCCAACCGCCACAATCCTGAGCATTACAATTCGCTAGCTGCGGACGTGAACTTGTTAACTCAAAACCATTCAGCTCGGTGAAAAATGCTTTACACATCGTAAACTCGCATGAACCACCAGCAACGTTAAAGCCATGACCACCACCCGAACGGTTAGTATTGGCCACACAATTCAAAAACTTATTGTCGCTCGAGCTCTCCATCCGAAAAGCATCGCCTTTGATGGCACGACACTGGACATTGACGAGGTGCGAGCCCCGTGCACCACCACCCGACGAATCAGAATACAGCCAAACACCATGGCGTTGAGGGCCTCCACCGCTACCCATGTCGCGGATAATTAAATCAAGTAGCGTGTGGACCGCATCCGGATGCGTCGGAACTGGATCGGGGTAGTTATACGGCGGCGAGTTGTCGAGCAATACACCACCAACATCTTGATAATTACCGTCAAGCATCAGGTTCGAAATAGTGACAGCATTGGTGCTACCTGGATCGTTGAGTATCAACATATAGGCACCAAAATCACTGTCAGCACGCAGCCGCGTCGCCGCCCCGGCGCCAGTAATTGTCTGCCCGCGGTATAACTCGATACTGTCCCGAACTGAAAACGTGCCACCCGTTAACGCGATGCCACCCAGAAACTCTGAGCCGGTGACTTGATTATCGTCGAGTGCCTGCTGAATCTGGACATGATCGTCAGTTCCATCACAGACGTAATCAGCGACGCGTTTTGTATTAGCGGGCGCTGTCGATGCCGCGACGACAGCCATGTTACCGGATATTGTGGTTGATAGCTCTACTTGTGGCATGAATCAGTCCTTACTATCTTAAATTATGTTTCACTAATGAAATGACCATCGTCACCCAGGATACGAACATAACGATTGGAGGCAGAGCCCCAGCTACCTACTTGGTCAGCAGCTGTATTGTTCTTAGCGGTACCTTCGACCCATAAGTCGTTACCTGACACATATCGATAACCGTACTCTTGACGGTTCACAGACTGATTACGATCAACTGCCCGGCAACCGGACAGCATGACATCGCTGCTAGCAAGCCGAAAACCAGCATCTGCCCCACCCGTTTGCAATCGGGCATTAGAATCTGCAATACAACCCACAATTGTGGCGTCACTCTGAACATTATAGCCCCAACCCCCCGCGTCTTGAGCTGAACAACCTGTCAAGTGCGCCCTGGATGATGTAATCAGGAAGCCATCGTCTTGTGTATATGCTGTTTTTGATTGCACAAATTTACAAGAACCTCCCGCCACTCGATAGCCGACACCACCGTCGTCTCGGTTAGTGTTAACCAGTGTTTGCGTCACAAAGTTATCCGACGAGGCTTCAAGCCGGATACCGTCGCCCGCTTGGGAGTGAACCCTGATGTTGTGGATACGCGAACCACGTGAACCGCCACTCGCATTTGCGGAATAAAACCAAATGCCGTGCTTACCGCCAACCCCATTCTTGCCGCCGTCTTTGATAAACACGTCGTGCACAAAGTGAACCGCATCCGGATTCGACTGGACTGGCTCATTGCCGTACTGGTTGGTCAAACTGTTCTCGATGCGGATTCCACCAACGTCTTGATAATTACCGTCAATGAAAAAGTGGCCAATTTCCAGCACGTTAGCATCGTTATCGTCGTTCTCGATAACGTAGCCATCAAAGTCACTGACCGCCCGTAACTGAGTGGCGCCAACACCAGCACCGCGCAAGGTCTGGGCTCGAAACATCACAATGGAGTCGGTTAGATTGAAGCGACCGCCACTCAACTGTACCCCGCCCAAACCATTAGTTGCGCCAGCTTGATTGTCGCTCAACGCCTGGTTAATTTGTACTTGGTCAGCAGTACCGTCACAAACATAGTCTGCAACTCGTTTTACGTTTACGTCTGCATTCGACGCCGCCACCAGCGCTAGTGCACCAGATGCCGTGGTTGATAGTTCTACTTGCGGCATATATTACTCCTACCTATCTGCTTTCGGCTCATCATCGCCAATTATTGTTGCTACTTCCGGGGCTAAGGCACCGGCTGAATCCCAGTAGGCGCTATAGTCGTTACGGAGACCAATTGTACCGCTACTGACCTGGCTGCCATCCACAAAGTAATCGTAGCTGCCCCCTCCACCGCCGGCTGAGGGACCATCTTCTGAAACTAACACTGCCCCTAGTTTAAAATCCACTACGCACCCCTAGAGTAACTCTACCTAATTCTAGCTTATGCAAATTGTATATCAACTGCTCCGAGTCAAACAAAATCATGGCAGGTACGACTTCCATTGGGTGTATTGCTCGGGGACTGTATCTATTTGCCAACGTTCGTTATCAAATATACAGGCTGCTTTAACATTATTAGCAAGCAACCAGTCGTACCATTCACTGACTGCTTCGTCACCATCCAATACTGAGTTGCCTGTGTAACTTGCGCCCCCATACTGCGGATAATCTTCACGCTGAGCGGTAGTACCCCATTCACCAATCACTAGGTCGAAGTTGTTTGCCGCACAGAAATCACGCGCTTTAACGTGTTTCTGTTGGTTGCCGTCTAACAAACCCTGGCCAGGCGGGTTTCCTGATAGATCGTAGTGATCAATTCCCCAGAAATCCCAGCTCCAGCTGTAACCATATGCAGATGGCAGCCAATTAATTGCTTCGCGATCAGTCCCATTATACTGGCTATGAAACTGGTGTGACGTGTTGGTGACGCCCAGCGCGATATTGGTTGTACTGTTGGCTGTCATACGCTGCCTAAACCGGTCGCACATATCAACGTAACCTTCTGACCCCGCCGGGTCGTCAACATTTACACCGTGGCCGCCATCCGCCTCGTGATGTAGAGTTAACCAGATTGGGGAAGGAGCCACTTCGTTCGCACGAGCACAAATCTTATCAAAATGGCTGTCAGCGCTACCGCTAGCGGCAGCTGCCCAACCGACATCAAGCTTCGTAGAAGTATATGCCAATCGGTTATTGGCGACCATATCGGCGATATCGCCGTCGGCTGGTCCACCGTTGTTCCAATCAGACTCTGACTGATAAAAAAGCCTGACTACATCGTACGTTCCTGATGCCCCGAGCCCAGGGTTTTCTGTCGAACCCTGTTCATAATGCGGATAATTTAGAAACGAACTTCCGTCCTTGCCGTAATTCCCGCCCCACAACATTATTCCAGGGGCTGGCTGACCAGGATATGACGGATTTGAACCGCCAATGCTGACACCATCTTGGACAACGAGATTAGCACCTAATTTAAAATCCACATCCGCTCCTCTTTACACGAAACTGTACACAAAATACTTGCAACAATTAGGCTGCAATCACCGACACAACTGGCGCGGCACCGGTGCCGCTGGTGCGGACTGCCGCAAACCTGTCACCACGCGCAAATGCCTGGGAAAAGTTCGGCGGATCAATCGAATCATCAGAGCCGGCTGGCACAGTAACAGTTGCCATCAAGGTGGTTGTATCACCGTCAGCTGTAACGTGTTGCAGCTCAACAGTCTGGGCTGATGAGGCGCTCTGGCCAGTCACAATTACGTCGTCTTGGGTAACGGTCACACTAGAAATTGCTGCCGTAACATTAAGGTTGCTCGAGCTTACACCGCCCGAGGCCTCCTGGTTCTGCCACTTTTCGGTAGAGGCATTATAGGTTAAGACTTCATCTGTTTGCGGATTACTTAGTGCCACGTCATCGGCGCCTGATATTGCCCCTCCTGCTGGATCAAATGACATAAGCTTTATCCCTTCCTATTAAACCCGATACCACTTGGTACCATCGCTGAAAAAGTCGTTGCTTTCCCACTGTTGATTTACTGCTACTGTAGCGCTGCCATCAATCGAGCCAACTGCAGCATCGACTAATATTGCATTACCCGTTGAGTCAATCTTCTTAACAGATATTGTCGAGCCATTGGCTAGCTGCGGTAATGTAACTGTAAAACCAGCTGCTGAAGCGTCAGCGATTACGAAGTCACCGTTGCTGGCGGTATAGTTGCTGCTTTGTGCGGTCGCCGACATCCCGCCCCCGCCGCCTGATGGGGTGTTAATGAATGTCCAGCCATTTGAACCATCGGTTTGAGCTACCTTGCCAGATGTTTGGCCGCTTGCGTCAGGGTAAGCTCCTAGGTCGCTAATGTCAGATTCTGTATGGCCATGACTACTGGCGGCCTTTGCGCTTAACGCCGACTGTAGGTCGGCCTGGCCGGAGATACTACCAGTAATCTGACCCCACGCGGCGGTCTGGTCGGTCAGCTGGGTGTAGCTGGCGCCGTTCCAGCGGTAGAGGTAGCCTGTGTCCTCAGCTACATAAACAGTGTTGTCTTCCCCGGTGCCAGGAAACGCAGCGACATTGGCATGTGACGACACTGCACCAAGGGCGCTTAAGTCTGGTTTATTAGTGAGGTCACTGTAGTCACCGGAGAAGTGGTCGAGGTCACTAATCTGTGACTCCGTAACTGTCAATGCATCTTCATGGGTTGTAACGTCATTCTCGGTGACGGTGTAACCAGTGATGTAACCCGCATCATTTACTAGCTCGGATACATCATCGCCTGACTCCAGACCAGCTCCAGCGGCGACACTGATAGTAGGATTTTGGGCGTCGGTATTGTCGATCGTTACGTTTCCCGTACCGGCAGTCACTGACTGCAACGCGCTATCGGCGGTCGTGCCCTGCGCAGCCGTCGCATAGTCACCATCATGATCGTGGTTGATGTCAGCATAATCAGCATCGTGATTGTGACCAGTGTCTGATTTGCCACCAAGTGCAGCATCTACCTGGGTCTGTGTGTAGTAACGAGCGTCGTGGTTGTGGCTGGTGTCTGATTTGCCACTAAGTGCCGATTGAAGATCGGTTTGGTTCGACAGCGTGCCGGTAACAGCTCCCCACGCCACGGAGCCACCACCGCCACTGGTCAGGTCGTTGGCTGGTTGCCATTCACTAGCGGAATCATTCCATTTCAGCACCTGGCCATCACCAGGAGCATTTGAACTAACGTCATTGCCCTGGATGCTGGTCGCGTCATTCGCGCCAGCTAGGTTGGCTACAATCGTCGGGTTGGCTGGATCGGTCGCATCAATTGTGACCGATCCATCTCCAGCAGTAATTGTTTCTACGTAGTCGCCATCATGATCATGACCGCTGCCGGATTTGCCATCAAGCGCCGCCTGTAAACCATTAACCGTTGCTATCGCCTGCGTGCCGGTGTGATTTGAGCGAGTTCGGTTGGCCGTGTCACGAGTGTTCAGCTGTGCGCTGGTCTCGCTGTTTGATATCTTTGTTCGCTCGCTGCTAGTCAGATAGAGGTTATTCACACCCTCGTCGACATCATCGCTATCAAGTACCACTGTTCCAGTTGCACCGTTGACTGAGTCAACCGCCCCACCGCCACCACTGGCACTAACCACTGGATTCTGCGGGTCGCTGTTGTCAACACTAACACCGCTGCCAGCTGTTACCGATTCAACGTAGTCAGACAGATCGCTTGTGTCAGCCTTCGCCGCCAGCGCAGTGTCGACTTGGGATCGCTGGTAGTAGCGAGCATCGGCACGAGCATCGTTGTGATACTGCGGGTGGTCATCGTCGCTAAGACCATTGAGCCCACCGTGGTCTGACGTGCCACCGCCACCGCTATTAAGCTTGGTCTGGACTGCACTGGTAAGATCGCTCTCTGGAATGCCAGCACCTGGCTTGGTGTACTTCGCTGCGACATCGTCGGCTAACTTGCTGCTGCCGTCCGGGTCGTGTGCGACAAGTAAAAATTCGTTGAGTATATCGCCCCAGGTTCCTTGGTCATCTCCTGGTATAGGTAAGCGTGGCATATGTCCTACTCTCTAGCTTTGCTTTTTATTATTGCCACCGTAGGCGCCGCCGCCGTAGGTATAGCTGTCTTGTTGTTTTGAGTCGCTACCGTCGAGACTCTTCAGGAGCGCACCGAGCCCTGTGGCCGCAAATGCCCCGGCTCCGAGATGAGCTAGAAAGCCTTTACGATCCATTTTTTTATTAAGAAAGTTCTTCCACTCATCCTGCAATTTCTTGACTTGCGACATCTATATTCCCCTCGTTGTTTATCATATTATACGAATACTGCTCGTGTTTAGCAATTATAATCAGCGTCACCCGAGCTGAACTACTGTTTGCGGCGCTAGATTAATTGGCTGTTGCTGAGCCTTGCGATCAGCGACGGGTCGCGACTTTTGACGTGTTTGTGTCCTGGCGATTCCATCAACGCTGACACGCCGAGGGACCATTATCTTAGATACTTCATTCACAGGCAGCGCTTGAGCACTCACCTCAACCGGTGCGTCATTTACGACGGCAGGCATAGATAAAGACCGCAGTGTGTTCGAAGAAACCGTGCTCTGCTGGTGCGCGCCCGCAGCCAACTCTGGCTTAAGTTGATTGAATATATCTTGTGACAGCTCAGGAATCAGGTGGTTCTCTCGCCTTAGTCTGTCTGGGCGGCGATTGTTAATCGCCACCGCCATGATGCCAAACTGGTACATCACAATCGCCGGCGCCGCCATAATAGTTTGATTCACCGGATCTGGCGTCGGCGTTAGTATCGCGGCCACGATAAAACTGATTAGAATCACGAACCGCTGATTCTTGAGCAGTTTCATCGGCTTGAGCGGCGTAATCCTGTTAACAATGATTAGCGCTAGCGGCACTTGAAACAACGCCGCAAAACCAGCCAAGTAAATCAGAACAAAGCTAAAGTACTCGCGCGTCGACAAGAGCGGTTCGACCGAGTCGACGCTTGCCCCCATCAGGAAGTTCAACGCTGCTGGCAGGCTAATGTAGTAAGCGAACGTTGCACCGCCAACCGCTAGCACGATTGAAGAAATAACCAACAAACTCACGAAACGCTTTGACGGTCGGTTCATAATCGGCTCGAGAAATTTTATCGCGTGGTAGCAAACTACCGGCAGCGCCAATAGAAGTCCGAACGTCATCGAGACTTTGAGCAAGAACTCAAACCCACCAGCCGGATTACTAAAATAGAGCGGCAGACCGTTAATTGGCCGCATCAACACTTCCACTATCTGGTTGTGGAGCTTATAGCCGACAAAGCTGCCGCCAATCAAAGCTCCAACAATCGCAAACATGCGAAATCGCACCTCTTCGAGGTGCTCGGCGAATGTTAACTGATTTGTGTGAGCTTTCATTTTGATTTTTTTATTTCTTTGCCCGCTAACTGCGAGCGTTAGTGGCGACTATGACTCTTGGTCGTTTTTTGGTTCGTCGTCGTCATCTTTCATTGCGTTGCGAAGTTCTTTCGCGCTACTGCCAATGCTTTTTGAGAGTTCTGGAAGCTTCTTGGCCCCAAAGAACAACAGCAAAATAACTAAAATGATAATCAGCTCGGTGGTTCCGAATGATCCAAACATATTTGCCTCCTTTTTGTATTTAAATTACACAATGTATTATAGTCTATAGACATAAGCATATGCAAAACTAAATCAGAAGGAACCTCAAGTGAACACACTAACAATCATCATTAACAACACCCTACTCCGTCTCCAATGGTTCGCCCAACAAGCTGACACCGCCTATGGCGAGGACGTATACGGCGCAGGAGACAGCTATTACGGAGGCGCTGGCTTCCTCGATACACCGATTACTGGTGTCCCGGATGTCTTGCCGAACACTGGCCGCGAACTGATTAGCTTCGTTGGCGCGCTTGGGTTGTTCGCGGTTGCCTATCTACTCATAAAGAAAAACTACGACCGGACCCACAACAACAGCTAGCTTGCCTAGTCAAATGTGTTAGCAAGTTTTAACCAAGGCCATTTTCTTAGTTTATGGGCGAAGCGCAACTGCGCTTGCTTTAGAGTTAGACTCCTGGGTGGATGCTCGTGCTCTAGAAGTGGCAGTGTTGCGTTGTGTGCATCGTGTATTGTTTGACGCCCGCGCCTATTGTTCTCCGCAGGTGATACCGGTTCAAGATGCCGTGGATTGCAGCATGACTTGTTTTGGCAGAGATGGTCGACAAAATCAAAACGACCTAGTCGTAGCTCGTTTGAGCTTAAATTTTCTAAGGTGATCCGATGAGCTAAGTTTCTGGTGCCAAACGCTCCACCATTAATTAGGCCATAGCGAGCACGCTTTTTGTCATCCTGGTATGTGGGCAATTCCCAGCAGCCAGTCTCTGCGTTAAACGCAACACGGTCATTCATAGACTTCGCAATGTCGATCGTGTACGGAGTGGTTCCTAGCATGGCTTGTCTGCCTAGACTCAGTAAAACCCCTAGTTCACGTTCACCAACCCAAACCGGTGGCAAAATGTCATGGCTGGCGGCAACGTATAGCTGATCTTCTGGCTGGACTGTAGGACCAGCTTCAAAGTTAATAGCAAGTCTGGGTAATTCGTACGAACTCATGGTGACCCATGATAATCGAACATCATCGAACCACAATCATAACCAAAATCACAAAATAGCAATTTAATCTCGTAAGACTAGTAATTAATTTCAAGTTTGGCAGGAGCGGCAGAATCCGAACTTTCGACATAGCGCTGCTTAGTTTAATAATAGAATGAGGTGCAAATGGGGGGCTTGAACCTCCGACCTCGTCATTATGACTCACTTCATTCGTCGAAATAGATGCATCAATCAATCTCAAGAGACTATGCGCTTTTGCGTGCCGCTCCGCTGGTGGGCTTGGATGGAATCGAACCATCGACCTCGTCATTATATCTGCGCTCGCTAAACGCTCACTTGATAGCAGAATAATTCGTCAAACTCAATTGGTGGGCGATCGTGGACTTGAACCACGGACCTCGTCATTATCAGTGACGCGCTCTAACCAGACTGAGCTAATCGCCCCCCAATTGTTTTCGACTATTTTTCAAGGTTCATACAGTGACGCGCTCTAACCAGACTGAGCTAGCCGCCCTGTTTTGCGTTGCGTTCCCCAGAACTGTAAACCAAGCGAAGCTGTTTGCAGTTTTGAAAGGAGGAGTAGCGGAAAGCTGCAGACGATGAAACTTTATGTTTCGTCGTCGTAAGCTGGAAGCTTACTCCGACGTGGTGGAGCATCAGGGATTCGAACCCTGGACCCCCGCCTTGCAAAGGCGGTGCTCTAGCCAGCTGAGCTAATGCCCCATTTCGTCAAACTCTATTCTAGTCAAGATTTACAGAGTTCACAAGTCCTTAAACCTACCGTCAGTATACGGAGGCGTACAAAGCTCATAGAAAACTAAATCCTCAATGGCGCACCATTGCATAACGTCGCCCTCATTAATGGCGACAGCTCTTTCGTCACCTGGAAAATTGTAGATATCCACAGTTCCACCCACTCTTTCTACTCTTAGGTTCGACATTCCTTGAACGTGGTACTCGATAGTCTCATCTCCAGAGGAAAGTAATTGTTTTGGCGAAACTTCGCCAGCTTCAATCGAAACAACAGCTAGATCCTGACTGTTATCATCCACAAAAGCATACACGTCACAAACAACGCCTTGTTTTACTGTTGAAGATTCTACAAACCTAACGCCCCGTGACTTACCAAAAATATCAATGCTGCTAGGTTTCTCTTTCATTGCAGTAATTATAACAAAAGCTCACTAAGTATCACCTCGAACTAAATAACCGTTGACATATTGTCAACGGTTATTTCTGAAAATTTGATTGCACAGCGTCATTTTGTCGTTAAAAGTTCATTTTCTGCTACGTCTCCTTAATGATCAACTGCGAGCTAAATGAATTTGCATTCAGTTGATCGAGACCGACCTTGCTAGAGTTCCTAGGAACTCTGCATTCTATATTATTCTCCCTAGAAAGGAGGTAATCCATCCGCAGCTTCCGCTACGGATACCTTGTTACGACTTTATCCCAATCACTGGTTTCACCTTAGGCCAGGCGGATGCCTAGATTTCGGGTGCCTCCAGCTTTCATGATATGACGGGCGGTGTGTACAAGACCCGGGAACGTATTCACCGTAGTGTGCTGACCTACGATTACTAGCGATTCCACCTTCATGCAGGCGAATTTCAGCCTGCAATCCGAACTGGGACCGGCTTTGATGAGGTTTGCTACACATTGCTGCTTCGCTGCTCATTGTACCGGCCATTGTAGCGCGTTTGTAGCCCCAGACGTAAGGACAATACGGACCTGACATCATCCCCTCCTTCCTCCCCGTTACCGAGGCAGTCTGTCTAGAAAAATCCAACTAAACATAAGGGTTGCGCTCGTTGAAGGACTTAACCTAACATCTCACGACACGAGCTGACGACGGCCATGCAGTACCTGTCACTTGGTTCCAAAAGGCACAGTTCTCTTTCGAGAGCCTTCCAAGGATGTCAAGTCTGGGTAAGGTTCTTGGCTTATCATCCAATTAAACAACACGCTCCACCGCTTGTGCGGGTCCCCGTCAATTCCTTTGAGTTTTAGCCTTGCGGCCGTAGTCCTCAGGCGGAACACTTAACGCGTTAGCTTCGCTTCGAAAGGGGTCGATACCTCTCAATAGCTAGTGTTCATCGTTTACGGCGTGGACTACCGGGGTATCTAATCCCGTTCGCTACCCACGCTTTCGAGCCTCAGCGTCAGAAATATGCCAGAACCCTGCCTTCGCCATTGGTGTTCCTTCTGATATCTACGGATTTCACTCCTACACCAGAAATTCCAGGTTCCCCTCATATTCTCTAGTTCAGCAGTTTTTCTACTAGTCTCAAGGTTGAGCCTTAAGCTTTCAGTAGAAACTTGCTAAACCGCCTACGCATCTCTTTACGCCCAGTAATTCCGAATAACGCTTGGATCCTCCGTATGACCGCGGCTGCTGGCACGGAGTTTGCCGATCCTTATTCTTAGGGTACTGTCACAATCATCCCCTATAAAAGCAGTTTACAACCCGAAGGCATTCATCCTGCACGCGGCATTGCTCCATCAGGGTTGCCCCCATTGTGGAAAATTCCCTACTGCTGCCTCCCGTAGGAGTCTGGACCGTGTCTCAGTTCCAGTGTGACTGATCATCCTCTCAGACCAGCTACTGATCGTAGTCTTGGTAGGCCGTTACCCTACCAACAAACTAATCAGGCGCAAGCTTCTCCCAAACCGCCCGAAGGCTTTGATCCGAAGACCTCATGTGGTATTAGACCATCTTTCGATGGCTTATCCCTCAGTTTGGGGCAAATACTAACGCGTTACTCACCCGTCCGCCGCTCGTCACCCGAAGTGTTACCGCACGACTTGCATGTATTAGGCATGCCGCCAGCGTTCATTCTGAGCCAGGATCAAACTCTCCAATAATGAAAAGTTTTTGACTCAATTTACTAAATTGTATTTTGTCAAAAAAATTAGACAAAAGACGCTGCACAATCAAATTTTCAATGTTCATCCTCCGAAAACCGCTGTTACTTTTGCCGAAGTAACTGACCTTTGAGGCACGTACTACACTACCGATGTCTGGGTCGCCTGTCAACTGATTAAAAATTTTACAACGTTTCTAGTTCGCTCAGTGGCAGTCAATTGAGTATTACAGATACAACTATAGCTATTATGAGCCCATTTACGGCTCCGCCGATAATTTCCGCGATAGTGTGCCCCCGTGCCGTTGTCATCGGCAGGTCAAGCTTTACTTTCGTGTCACGTGACAGTTGACTTACTTGTGCAGCCAGGACTTCAGCAGCGCGGCGAACTCCCTGGGCGTCATAGATAACAATTGCCGCAAGCACCAGCGCCACGCCAGTTAACGGATCTTCCCAGCCGAGCTCCAGAATCGATGTGGCTACTATCGCTACCACTAGGCTCGTGTGGCCACTAGGAAAGCCACCTGAGCTGACGAGGTATCGCCAGCTAAATTCGCCCTGCCTGAGTGCTATCAGCAATTTGATTGTATGGGCTACCGCCCAGGATGCGACCGGAGCGATGATGAATGGGTTGTAAAACAACCTAGCTCGCTTTCTTTGTCTCTGGTTTCTTAGCCGATGATTTCGAGCCGTCGTCTTCATCGTCGGGATCTTCTTCAAGTTTACGGATGAGGGCTAGCGAAGCAACGGTGTCACCAGCTGCAAGGCGCATAATCTTTACGCCCTGGGTAGTACGACCTAGCGACGATACATCTAGCACACTGAGGCGAATCGTCTGGCCTTTCTTGGTGATGATAATTACTTCGTCAGCTTTGCGGTCGTTGCCTTTTGGAAGCAGCGCCTTAACTGCTATCAGTTTGCCTGTTTTTTTGTTGATGACTGCTGCCTTTGTGCCGAGGCCGCCGCGTCGGTGCCGAGTAAAGTGTTCGACCTTGGTGCGCTTGCCGTAACCGTTCTCGCTGATCACAAACAACCGGGCCTCGTCGTGTGCGATATCCATATCAATCACGTCGTCGCCTTTGCGGAGTTTGATACCGCGCACACCTTGCGCAGTGCGCCCCATTGGACGAACGTCGTTTTCAGAAAATCGAATCGCCTGACCGTTGTGTGTAGTGATAATGATGTCATCGTCACCATGGCTAACTCGAACCCAGCGGAGCTCGTCATCGTCTTTAAGTTTGATGGCAATCAGACCACTTTGACGGATATTGCTGTATTCTTCGAGTGCAGTCTTCTTGACGGTACCACCAGTGGTCGCCATGAACAGGTAGCCTTCTTGTTTGTCCTGGTCCTTCATATTGATAACAGCGGTTACGACCTCGTCAGGCTGCAGCTGCAGCAGATTTACAATCGCCTGACCCTTCGCATTCGGTCCTGCCTGTGGTACCTCATAGGCTTTGAGACGGAACACCCGGCCACGGTTCGTAAAGAACAGTAGGTGGTTATGGGTAGTGGTCGTTACCAAGTGTTCGATGAAGTCTTCTTCTTTGGTGGTCATGCCACGCTTGCCTTTACCGCCGCGGTTCTGTCGACGATAGGTATCGAGCGGTGAGCGTTTGATGTAGTTACCCTTTGTTACTGCCACGACAACTTGTTCATTTGGTATCAACTGCTCTTCGGAGAATTTGCCAAGCTCAGTTGGGATAATCTTAGTGCGACGTTCGTCGCCGTATTTCTCCTTAACCTCTTCGAGTTCTTGCTTGACGATACCGAGCACGAGCTGCTCGTCGTCAAGAATCTTCATCAGCTCACCGATTAGCTTCTTCAGCTCAGCCAGCTCATCTTCAACCTTCTTGCGCTCAAGCCCTGCCAGTGATCGTAGCTGCATCGCCAAGATTGCTTTCGCCTGAATGACAGATAATTTAAATTTCTTTATCAGATTCGCCTGTGCTTCTTCTGTAGTACTAGATGCACGAATCGTTGCAATTACTGCATCGATATCATCGAGTGCAATCTTTAGACCCTCAAGCACATGAGCGCGGGCTTCTGCTTTTTTAAGTTCAAATTCTGTACGACGTCGCACCACTGACTGACGATGCTTAATGAACTCTCTCAGCATGTCTTCAAGGCCCATTATCCGCGGCTGGATTCCATCTACTAGAGACAACATATTGAAATGAAATGAGGTCTGTAGCGGGGAGCTTTTGTAGAGTTGATTCAGGATCTTTTTCCCGTAGGCATCTTTCTTCAAATCAATTACAATCTTAACGTCACCGCGCGCAGATTCATCGCGCAAGTCACTGATTCCTTCAATCTTCTTGTCTTTGACCAGATCTGCAATCTTCTCAATTAACGTTGACTTATTTACACTGTATGGAATTTCACTAATAACGATTTGTGACCGGTTTTTTTGTCGACTACTTTCAACAATTTCTGCTACGCTTCGAATCATGATTTTACCTTTACCGCTAGCATAGGCAGTGCGCATAGGGTCACCGCCGTAGACGATGCCACCGGTCGGAAAGTCCGGACCTTTGACATACTTCATTAGATCATCAACTGTAGCTTCATCGTTATCAATCAGGTAAATCGTCGCGTCAACAAGCTCCGTCAGGTTGTGCGGTGGGATGTTCGTAGCCATACCAACGGCAATTCCAACCTGACCGTTGAGTAGCAAGTTCGGTAGACGAGCCGGCAGTACTGTAGGTTCTTGATACGAACCGTCGAAGTTGTCTCGAAGGTCGACTGTCTCTTTATCGATGTCTTGAAGCATTTCTTCTGCGAGGCGTGTCATTCGTGCCTCTGTATATCGATAAGCAGCCGGCGGGTCGCCATCCATCGAGCCGAAGTTACCTTGACCGTCAACTAGTTCATAGCGCATAGACCAAGGTTGAGCCATGCGAACCATTGTGTCGTAAATTGAAGAGTCACCATGTGGGTGATACTTCTTCATGGTGTCACCGACAACTGAAACTGATTTAACATGTTTAGAATTGTGTCTGTTACCGTTTTCGCCCATTACAGTAAGAATTCTTCTCTGTACCGGTTTTAGGCCGTCACGTACATCAGGCAGAGCTCGAGACACGATAACACTCATCGAATACTGTAAGAAGCTCTCTTCCATTTCGGTCACGATTGAACGTGGCTGAACATTGCTGATTACTTCTGGTGGTTGGTTGTCTTTATCTGCCATAACTAAATGTCCAATTCTTTCGCATATCTGGCGCGAGTTTGAATGAAGTTCTTGCGGAGACTAACTTCACTGCCCATCAATTTATTAAACACGGCGTCCGCTCGCTCTGCATCGTCGATAGTTACCTGCAAAAGCATCCGGTGATCAGGATCCATTGTGGTATCCCACAACTGTTCAGCATTCATTTCACCAAGACCTTTGTAGCGCTGAATGCTTGCTCCAGCAGCTTTGGCCAACCTTTCTTCGTCTGCTTCGTCAAGATCTAGGTCGGCATTGTTGTCTGATTTACTACGTTCTATCTTTTCACTTGCCCACTTTTTTAGAGTATTCTCTCTCTCTTCTTCATTATATGCATACTCTTCTTTTTTGCCCGACTTAATTAGATAAAGTGGCGGCTGAGCAATATAAAGGTGTCCGCCCTCAATAACTGGTAACATGTGCCGGAAAAAGAATGTCAGCAGTAGTGTCCTAATGTGGCTACCGTCAACGTCGGCGTCAGTCATGATGATAATTTGCTCATATCGAAGCCCGCCAAGATCAAACTGCTCATCGATTCCGACACCCATTGCCTTTATCAGGTTCGTAATCTCGTTATTGTTTAGCATTTTATCGAGTCGAGCTCGCTCTACATTCAAGACCTTGCCCCGTAATGGCAGGATGGCCTGGAATTCACTGTTACGGCCAACTTTAGCCGAACCACCAGCTGAATCACCCTCGACGATGTAGAGCTCAGACTTAGCAGGGTCGCGACTCGAACAGTCAGCGAGTTTACCGGGCAGCGAAGTGCCTTCAAGTACGCCCTTGCGGATGACGTTATCGCGTGCGGCTCGTGCTGCTTTACGGGCTCGAGCTGCTAGCACTGCTTTACCGATAATCTTCTTGGCAATGCGCGGATTTTCCTCAAGGAAATAGCCGAACCACTCACTCATGACTGTTTCGACCTGACCACGGGTTTCTGGGTTACCAAGTTTATTTTTGGTCTGACCTTCGAACTGTGGTTCAGGAATCTTAACCAAAATCACAGCCGTGATACCTTCACGGACATCTTCCCCGGAGAGGTTATCTTCTTTTTCTTTGAGCAGGCCGCTTGTACGGGCATATTCATTAACTACTCTGGTCAATGCTGACCTGAAGCCAGTCAAGTGGCTACCGCCCTCTGGGTTAAATACGTTGTTTGCAAATGGCTTTACGACTTCGTTATATCCATCGGTATATTGGATTGCAATTTCAACCATCGCTTCATCAGACTCTCGGTCAACATAGAAAATTTTGTCGTCGACAACTTCTTTACCGAAGTTGAGATGCTTCACATACGACTTGATGCCGCCATCAAAGTAGAAGCTATAGCGCTTATTGGTCCGCTCGTCATAAACAGTGGTCTTAATTGCCTTCGTCAAATACGCCTGGTGGCGTAGATAGTCGACTACCCAGTCATACTGAAACTCAGTCGTCTCAAAGATACTCTCATCAGGATAGAAGGTAATCCTTGTGCCAGTTTTATCTGACTTACCAATATCTTTGATGTCAGAAACTGGTACACCTATTTTGTATTCTTGTCGATAGTGACTGCCGTCACGGTAAACATCTGCAATCAGGCTAGTCGATAGTGCGTTAACCACGCTGACACCGACACCGTGCAGACCACTAGAAACCTTATAGCCACTGTCCCCACCGAACTTGCCCCCCGCGTGAAGTACGGTCATTACAGTTTCGAGTGTGCTCTTACCGGTCTTTTTATGTTTAGCGACCGGGATACCACGACCGTCATCGGAAACAGCGACGCCACCATCTTTTTGGAGTGTCACTACAACCTCAGTCGCTTCACCGGCAATTGCCTCATCGATTGAATTGTCTGCGATTTCCTTTATAAGATGATGTAGGCCCACTTCACCGGTGCTGCCGATGTACATTCCTGGTCGTTTTCGAACTGGTTCTAGACCTTCAAGTACCTGAATCTGGTCAGCGTCATAATTACTTTTTGTGCTTTTTTTTGCCACATACCCTCTCTTGCCTGCAATTGCAGAATCCACCGTTTATCGGTTGTTGTTGGTCACTATTATAACCCACCATGGCTTAAATCTTCAACTCTTGCACTAAGCATGACCACTGTGGTTTAATGAATACATATAGTACTCAAACATAAAAAACCAAAAGAGATTTAATAATGTTTAGAAAGTTTGTTTCAAACCTGCCCTTCACGCCTTCTCTGCTGCCGCAGATTAGTTTCTATGCGAGGCGGCTGGGACAGGAGTCAGCGACGCGGAAGCTCGGCGTTATATTCGCAGCACTGACTATCGTCTTGCAGACGATATTATTTATCACCCCACCGCAGCCGTCTCTGGCGTCGTCAAACAATGATGTCATTTTTGGTGGGCTCAGCAGTGATCCAACGCAAGCCAAACAGCAACTTATCAAACACGTCTACCGCGGTGACAAGGCGATGGTTAGCCCCTATAACAATAAGACATATTATGACCTCGACAAGCTCTTCCAACACTTCAACATCACAGAAAAAGACATCAAGAATGCCCAGACCGTTACCATCTGTTCTCAGTGTAAAGATTCAGACAAGAACAAGCGGTCAGTTGGCCGACTACCAAACAGCACCGATGCATCAAAGGACGTAAAATTTAAACCAGCAGACAGTCGCTACTCGTACTACCTGCGCCCCCTTCACATCTGGGATAGCGGACCTTACAGCCAATACAAAGCACTCAAAATCAGGAGTGGAGTTTGGATTCTTCTGAACTGTGGCAACATCGTTGTAGACAAAGTCCCTGATGCAAACTTGAAAATATCGAAGTCACAATCAGTCGCCGCTAACACCAAAGTTGAGGCAGGTAAAACTGTTAATTACAAATTCACCATCAAGAACAACGGTACTGCTGCGGCGCAGAATGTGCGAGTATTTGATCATTTCCCGAATGCAGATATATTTAGCAATGTCACGGTCAACAAAGGCAGCGCCGATACAGCTACCACTCGTGTAAAGGTTGGCAGTAAGCACTATAGTCGCTGGACCTTTGCTAAGATTAATCCGGGTAAAACCGTGACGGTCAGTTTGAGCGGTCGGCTGCGAGACACCAGTAAAGACCGCACGATTTGTAACCAAGGTTCGGTCAGCTACCAAAACGCTGAAAGCCAAACCAGAAAGGCCGGCTCGAATAAAGTCTGTTTCGAACAGTCTGCTCCACCACCCAGTCCATCCTATAGTTGTACAACTTTAACAAACTCTGCCCCGTTAGAGGGTGTTGCTCCTTACACAACGAATTTCAGAACTGACTATCGCACAACTAACGGTGCCACCTTTCAAAAACAAATTTATTATGTAAATGGTGACAGAGCTGGCGAATCAAGCAGCCGGGACTTTAGCTACCGTTTCGACCAACCGGGAGAATACCGTGTGCACACCGTTGTCGTTACGAATGCCGGCAGTACTGCTCCTAATGAGAGCTGTGCCAAAACAATAACCGTCAACCCACCAGCAGCAAGCTATAGCTGCCGCCAGCTCGAAGTGCTCGGTGACGTACTCGGAACGGAAAGGCTAACTACTTCATTTAAAGCCGATTACCAGCTGGCAAACACAAAGCTTGAATCATTACGATTCTTTGTTGACGGTGAACTGGTATCAACCCAGACCAATGACACCTACCAACACACCTTCACCAATCTCGGCACACACACTGTTCACGTCTTAATCGTAACCTCTGATGGTGCAACCGAAAAGTCTGATGGCTGTAGCACTGTGGTCAATGTCGAAGAGACACCAGACAACAGCATCGATGAAGACAAATCAGCCCGAGTGATTACCGGCTTTAATCCCGTCAAAACCGACGACAGTGATCAACGATCAGCCTCCGTTGATGGTCGTAGCGTTAGTGCTGGTGAGCTAATCGAATACGAACTAAGTATCATCAACAGCGGAAATGTCAGCTACGATGGCGACAACCCATACCAGCCGCCAACCGAAAGTCTCGTGGATGTGCTTGAGTACGCAAATGTTATCGATATCGACGGCCGAATCGTTACTCGAGCTAGTACCTATGACAAGCCGATACAGTTGTTTGGTGGTGGCACCTTAGACGGCGGAAGTGTCACCTGGCCGGCAATCACTGCTTTCGACCCAGGCTCAACTGTCAGTAAAAGCATCTTCGTCAAAGTAAAAGACATCATTCCAAAAACCAACACGCCGCCATCTGATCCGTTCTCATACGACTGTACGATGAGTAACACCTACATCAACAGCTCGACCGTTAATATCGATGTTGAATGTCCACCTGAAAAAGTAGTTGAGAGCGCAGTAACCTCACTGCCGAATACCGGACCACTTCAAACCGCAATGATTACTGGCAGTTTTGCCCTCCTGGCATTCTATCTGTTCAGCCGTAATCAGCTGCTGATTCGTGAACTCGAAATAATTCAAACTGAATACAGCGGAGGACCACTCAGATGAATCAAGAACAGGCGCGTAGAACTGGTGAGACAAAGAAAACGCAAGAGCAACTCGACCACCCTAGCTCCAACGAAGCCCTAAAAGCATCTATCGAACGTGAGGCGGCCAAAGCCGAGCGAGACAACACCGACGACAGAATCGAGCACGCACGGAATGTTATCGAGCAGCAAGCCCCGAAGAGCGAACAAGTGACAGCCACCAGCGAAAAGCCGGCGCCAAAGCCGCGATTTGAGTTTAGGGATCGCGACCAAACCTATCGCCAGACTATGACAGAAGTCCGCTCCAAATTATCTCGCTCTGCCCGCCAGTTTAGCAAGGTCGTCCATCAGCCAGTAGTCGACGCTACCAGCGATGTCGCCAGTAAAACCATCGGGCGTTCATCATTCCTGCTCGGCGGCTTCATGGCAACTTTCATCGGCACAATCGTTATATTCACTAACGCCCGCAGCAACGGTTACGGCGTTTCAAATCTGACATTTATGGTTATCCTGTTCGTCATTGGTGCTGCTAGTGGAATCGCTCTCGAGATTTTGTACCGAACTATCAAACGCTACCGACAAAGCTAATCTAGCCCCAACTCTCAACAACGCTATTCTGAGTTGCTGATTAAATTGCCCTGCTCGTCGATGTATATCTCACCCTCACTCAGCTGGTCAGACTCACCATGCAGGCTGACGCTCCCCGGATCAGATGCAGCCGAGGTGGACTGCGATGGCTGAGGATGAATCTCTTCCAATGGCAATTCTGACCGAATTTTCCGGCTAAGTGTGCTGCCAACATTTTGAACGTCGACCACGGGCGCATTTGCTTTCGGTCGAGACGGTGGAGCTACAGCTTCCGGAGTCGGAGGCGAATCGACTTTCAGTTTTCGTTCGACTGGTCTCTCAGTGCCCGTCGGCGCTGAACTCTGCGGTGGCGTAGATAACTTATAGTTGCTGTCAGGCGAAATCGTAGTCGGACTAGGCGGTGTGATAGGCTTCGGCTTTGGCTTTGGCGTTTGCACCTGAGGCTTCGCTTCAGGCTGTTTGCCAGCTTTCTCACGCTTGGCTAGCCACTCATCCAAAAAGCTTGATCCTCCTGCGGAGGGACCACCAGACGACCGCGGCGGACTGCCTGGTCGTGGACTCGGTGACTTCGGCTGGACTGTCTCCATGCGCTTGAAAATATCCTTCTCAACGAGCGCTCGCGGACGACCATGTTTGGCCGCAGATAGTTGTTTTAGTGCAGTTCCCAAATCCTCATTCGGCGAACCGAGCGGCGGCACCGTCGCCATTGAAAACGGTTGGGTCGGCACTCCGCCTATCATTAGCCGTACGATTGCGTGGAAATTCGGTAGCTTAACGAGATCTTGCTGGTCGAACGTTGGCGCGAACTGCTTCACTAAGAAATCAGCATCTGTTGCGCCGCTACGCAAGCTGATGATTGTGCCGACATTGCCGAACACCGCATCACGAATTTCTTCAGTTAGCTGACCAATAAACTGGTTGGCTACAATCAGGTTCAGGCGATACTTCCTGGCCTCAGACAAAATAGTCGCAAATGACTCGGTGGAGAAGTTCTGAAACTCATCTACATACAGGCTAAAGTCAACGCGCTGGTCCGGCGGTGTATCAGAACGGCTCATGGCTGCTGCCTGGAACTTCATCACGAATATCATACCCAGCAAATTTGAGTTCAGCTCACCGACCCGACCCTTGCTGAGGTTAACCAGTAGTATCTTGCGATTGTCCATGATGTCACGCAGATCAAATGAGCTCTTAACCTGACCAATGATGTTGCGCATCATCTGGTTCGAGAGAAAGGCACCGAATTTACTGACAAACCACGCGGTGACTTCACCGAAGTCATTTGACCGCCGTGAGGCTGGTATTTCTTTTGTCCAGAATTCGTAAACACTCTGATCCTTCACATGCTTCAACTTCTGTTTTACATAGTTGTCGTCACGAAACAGCTTCGGAATGTCGACAAATGTTGATCCGGCTGGGTCAGCCATTAGCAACAGAGCTGAGTTACGGAAAATGTTTTCGTATCGCGGGCCGATGATACCCTGATGTTCCGGGTCGTACAGTTTGTAGAGCATCGAAATCGCTTCCTGAATCAGGAAGTCCTTTTGGTCTTCATTGTGAAATTCAAACACGTTAAGACCGAGCGGGTTGTCCATATCTCCCGGATTGAAGTAGATTATATCCTCTGTCCGCTCCGCTGGAACCATCGAAATCAAGCTCTCTACAGCGTCACCATGAGGGTCGATAAACGCAAAGCCTTTACCATCAAGCATGTCTTGAAGTGCTAGATTCTCAAGCAAAGACGACTTACCCGTACCAGTTTGTCCGACCATGTACATATGCCGGCGTTTGTCGTCGTCCGTCAACCGTATCTCTTTTTTTACTCCACGAAAAATATTGTACCCAAGCAAAAGACCATGTTTGGGTGAGTTATGTGGGCCGTCCACTTGCTTCGAAGCTTGTCGTTGTAGTTTGGACGTCGGGCTGAATTGTGAATCAGGAAGATGAAAAATTGTTGCCAACTCAACCGCGTTAAGGATATTGCCATCAACTTCTGGCGGGAAGAACCGGAAGATAAATGCGGTCACAAACTTCTCTAGATCCTTGGCTTCAGAGAAGGTGAATCCATTCAGGCCCTGGGCATTAAACAAACTAAACGTAGCAACAATGTTGTGTAAAATACTGCTTGCACGCTGCGATGAATCAGATGCGGCGACTACTCTTATCAGTGTTTCGTAGCCAGGCGCCCTGGTCTTTTGTTCGATTGCATCCACGGTCGCTTGTTCTAGGTTAGATAATGAATGGCTCGGATTTTGATGCTCCGAACTTTCCCCAGCCTCCGGTGGTTTCCACAACAACTGCCACAACTCTTTGCTTGGAGACAAGCTTTTCCATGACAAGCCTTTAGACTCGTTACCTTCTCTCTTATTCTCTGCAAGCTGCTTTGATTGCTTCTCCCAGCCCGTGCGTGCAGGCCTAAGCATTATCTGAAGTGCAGCTCCATCATTCTGTTCAAGATTGCTTAACGCATTCAACAACGAAACCATAACGTCACGCTTCAGGTCTTTAAAGGTAGCTATCGGATAAGGGTAGTCCTCCTTGAGAGTCAGTTCGCCCCCGGCAACAGTATCAATTTCGCCCTGTTCGAGAAAGATATTATATTCCTCCACCTCTTCAAGGTGCGCTGTTGGGTAGGCGCTGAGGATTGCCTGACGAATCACCGCCTCTAGTACAACTGGTACCGCTACGTAGAAGTGAACTTCACCTTGGGTAGAGATCATCTCGAAAGCTAAGTGGCGCTGCCCGTAGAAATTACTCTTAAAACCAGTTGTCGCGGTGCTTGCTATGACGTTATAGAGCGTCTCAGCTTGTGAAATTTTCTCCTCGACCACATCACGAACATCTCTGCTACCTATCTCTGTGTCATCGCTTGTCGGAGGCAGATGGATCCTGAACGGAACCATCTTGAGACCGCGCTCAATACCCTTTGCTTGTCGTAGTGAGCTACGGAAACGATAAAAGCCGAACCACAGCAAACCACCTACGATTAGCGCAATAATTAAGATGGTTATGAGGGCAGAAAAACTCATTAAACCTGGTTGGCGCTCGATACATCTTTACCGTAGCGCTTCTTTAAGTAGCTCTGCTGGAGACGTTCTACTTCTTGCTCTTGGCGGTACGGATTGTTGCGCGTCTGTTCAATTATCTGCTTGGCCTTGTCGACCCATTCTTTCTCAATCACATCTACGTCATCGGCGATGAGTGGTGTGTCATCGTCATCTTGAGTAGTACTAGCAGGCTGCACTCCTGGGGTGGCTGTCTGATCCTGGACAGCACCATTGTCTAGCTGAGGTAAACTCGGCAAGGCCGTGCCATTTTGATTCTGCTCAGGGTCAGACAGGTGGCGCTCCACGCTAGCTGGAGCTGATTCAGCTGATTCTACCTGCGAGGAGTAGTCTACACCAGGTGTAAGCTCGGGCTGGCTCGGGGCTGGCTCTGCCTGCTCAACCGGCAATGGAAATGTATCGACGTCTGGATTAGATGATTCTTGTGAAGGGTTCTTGGGTTGCATATCGATTATGATTATAACGTTTTTACTCTACAGGATGAAACCAATTATTTACTCCTGGTCCGCAACTGATACGCCAACTGGGCAAGGCTAGCCAGGATTACGACAGCTCCAACATCGAGTACGGTCAGCTGACTCAACGTAGACAAGCCAATCAGGCTAAGCGTCGCTACCATGTAGAACACTCTCCTCAATGTTGACCAACCAAACGAAAATATATCCGACACTAACCCGAAGCCAACGTATGTGGCTGCTGCAACAAGTCCGAACCAGACCGGAACAACACTACCCGCCGGCTGAACCAGTACCATCAACCCCAACAAGAGTGTTGTCAAAATCATAAATATAATCGCATTGCGCCTAGAGATATTATTCATAAGTATCAAGAGTATAAAACAGCCCGCCGATATCCGACAGGCTTTTTAAATAACGAACGGTAGCAAGTTCGCTCGTTGTTTAGACTATTTAGCGCTCGCTACCGAGTTCGTTTTGACTGACCGCTCTCACTATCAACTAAGATAGATAAGAGCGACTATCGACCACTGAATGATCGTAGCCATATAGTATCAATCAGTTAACAACAATTACAACACAAATATGATGTGAAATTAGCTACGAATTATATAATAACAGGTGTAGTTTGCGTTAGCATTTATATTATTTTTGAAGTTTTTTAAACAACAAATATTCTGTATACATTGTTTGTATGCCAGCTTGCTTGTTGAGAATTAGAGCTCTTCAACCGTATCAATGCCGACCACACCTAGCCCACCGGACAGTGCATCAGCAACATATGAAACGAGTGCAGTCAGCACCTCTTGGCGCGGTGAAGCAGCCCCAAGTACGTTGTTGGATTCGTACCAGGCATTAATAGAACGCGTCAGGTCGCCTAACTTATTTACCAATGGTGAAACATTCATGTACTCTGCCGCCAGCCTGACGTCTTCATAAATCCCATACGCACTGGTCAGTAAATTTTGTTCCGCTTGAGTCAGCTGCGCTGCATCTAGGTCGGGCGTTGTTGAACTTGGCGTCGCTTTGCGGAGGATGCTCTTTAACCGTGCGTAGGTGTACAGCTGGTACACTCCCGTGTCACCCTCAAAACTAACAGCCTGTTGAGGGTCGAGGGTGATGTCTGTATTCGGATCGGTCTTGAGATCCTGCCATTTAAGCGCAGCGCGTGTGATTGCGTCGACTTCAGCGGCGGTTCGTCTCTGACCCCTGCTACTTAACTCAGATTGCACTGCCTGACGAATAGTTTCGAATATCTCACCCAGCAGCAGCACACCACCCTGTCGGCTACTGAGAGTGCCCGTAGTTAATGACAGGTGCCCGTAGCTAATGTGCTTCAAATTACCAGGCCTTAAACGCACAGCAACGTCATTGCCCCACTCACTCTTGAATTCAGGCGTACTAGCGAGATAAGAGATAAATCCAAAGGCCTGGTTAAAATTATGTTGCTGGCGGTTATCGGTCAGTGTAATAGCAAGTTCTATCTGGTGCTCTAGCGCCCACTGCAATCGCGCAGCTGCGTCGCGGAACACATAGGTGCTGTAACCTTGGGAACTAATAAAGTATGCCCTGCCAAGCTTACTGGTTCGCCTGGCAGCCTCATTCGATGCTGAAGTCCAGTCTTCGGCCAATTCAGCAAAGTCAACGTACCGAGCCTGACCGTCAACAGTCCACAACTGGTGGTTGTCGCAGAAATCTACCAGCTTTTCCATCCATGGTTCATAGTAGCTCTCTCCTTGGTCTAGATCAGTTTTTGGCACATCTAACAGTTTGAGGTCTTGTTGTAATTCTTGCTTTGATATCGTCAGAAATTGTTCCCATAGTTGTATACTCGCTTTGTCACCCTGTTCAAGTTTGCGGAACTCTTCGCGAACTTGCTCAGCCCAATTATCGACTTCACTTTCTTGGGCATTACCCCAAACATAGAGGCGCTGCAACTCTTCCATTGGATTTTCGGCAAATGCGGAATCATCAACTTCGCGCTGGTATGCCCACAGCAGCACGCCGAACTGAACACCCCAATCGCCCCAGTGATTATCAGTTATAAGATTCGGAAATCGTAATGAAAGCAGTCTCCGAAGTGCTTCACCAATGTTTAAGTTGCGCATGTGACCAGCATGTAGCCGCTTAGCGACGTTAGCACCGATATACTCGAACATCACTCTACGACCGTCTGTGGGCACCTCAAAACCACTGAAGCCACCGCTCAATAGCTGATGGCACCCCGATTGACTAAGATAGACATTGATAAATGGCCCCTCGGCCATGAACGAAACCCCTGCGAGCTCTGTTACGTCCTGCGCTAACTGTTCTAGTTGGCCTGTCAACTCACGCGCCACCTCTACAGGCGAACGTCCAATGTTCTTGGCCTGTGCGAAGCTAGAATTGCTGCTGAGCAGTCCTTTTCCCGCCTGAGTCGGCTGCGACCAGTTGAAGTTCACCGTCTGCCCTTCCAGGTCAACGCTTAACTGACTAAGTGCATCACAGAGTTTAAAATAGTCCATATGTCATTAGTATAGTCAGATTACCTGGGGGCATACAAACACGTTATACTACGGGCTATGAAAACTTTCGCCACAAATCGACGCGCACGCTACGACTACCAGCTGGACGATACGGTCTATGCGGGGATTGTTCTGCATGGCAGTGAAGTCAAAAGTATCCGAGCAAATCATGTCAGCCTCAAAGGCTCGTTCGTGGTCGTGAACCACGGCGAACTTTTTTTGCGTGGCGCGTTGATTAATCGCTATCCGCCGTCCGCCGAACGTAACCACGAACCGGAACGTGATCGTAAATTACTTGTCACCAAACGGCAGCTCGAAACGTTCATTACTGCCCGCCAAAAAGACAACTATATTGTGCCTCTGCGGCTCGTCGAGCAGCGTGGTTTTATCAAACTCGAAATAGCAGCTGGCCGTAGCAAACGACAGTACGATAAGCGCGAAACGATCAAAAAAAGAGACCAGCAACGTCATATCGAGCGACAACTTTCATAGGCTTTCTATAGAGTGAGTGTAGTAGTTATCCACAAGCATGTGCATTTTAGACATGTTCATTATTGACAATGATTACTCCAGTTCTTTAAGATGTAATCAGCACTTTGAACAAAATAAGTGCTCAAAAACAAAAACGGTTACATACCACCAAACAACGGCTTCTCGTGAGCCGTTGTTTTAGTTTGAGTCATATGCACGATTAACAAGACAGTAAAAAGCTCGGCGAATGCCGAGCTTTTTAAATTACACATGGTGGAGCTGCGGGGTATGATCCCCGGTCCATCAAACAACTTCCAGACCGTCTACGATAATAGTACATTTCGATAATCAGGCTGATTTAAAATGTACAAAATTCAGACTGATTGTGATTCGATAGTTTCGGCAAATTGCTGAATCAACTCGCATTACCTAGCCAAAAATATGGCGCTTCTACGCGGCTATTGGCGTCACCGGAGAAACGGTCGCAACGCTTAGGCTACGACTGTCGCAAGCTTAGGTGACTGCAATGAAGCCACGAATGATTCCATTGAGTTCTTTAGCTTGCTTACAAAAGTATCTTTTGCAGTTATTGTTGATAACTAACGCGTATCACACGAATCGCTGGTTCTGGATGTTAAGGTTCGATGTCTAGGCAATTCAGCCCCATGTTTCTAGTATACTAGGGATACATAAGGAGTTACAAGGTGTTAAGTATCACGCGCAGCGCAACGAATATCGGCTATACGCCGTATAACGTACGGGTCGAATGTGATTCGACCAAGAGTCTGCCTGCAATTTCTATTGTTGGGCTAGCTAGCAAGACGACTGAAGAGGCGCGCGACCGCATCCGTAGCGCTCTACGTAACTCCAGCCTTGAACTTCCACCACGTAAATACACTATTAATCTCGCACCTGCTGACGTACCTAAGAATGACTCCGGGCTGGATCTCGCTATGGCGGTTGCCCTGCTCGCAAGCACTGGACAAATCGATAATTCCACAATCGCTGCTCACGCTTATTTTGGCGAACTTGGACTGAACGGAGCCATCCGACCGACTACCGGGCTATTGCTGAAAATTCAGACACTAATTGCCATTCAAGATGAAACTGTTGTATTTATCTCTAGGGGCAATTCAGACGAAGCAGGCCTACTAGCAGATAAAATAGATATCTATCCGGTCGATGATTTGCGGCAACTCTATCGCTTCATCATCGGCGAAATTAAGCTTCAAAAATTATCGCCGACAGTACCAGAACCGGTACCCCAATACGAACCCGACCTCAGCCAAATAATTGGCCAGCACCAAGCCAAGCGCGCACTAGAAATTGCAGCTGCTGGCGGTCATAACCTACTCATGAATGGACCACCGGGTAGCGGCAAGACTATGCTCGCCAAAGCCATGCGAAGCTTACTGCCGGTGCTCAGCACAGATGAGATTATCGAAGTCACTCAGCTCCATGGGCTCGATGGGACCAATGGCTTCGATGTCATCACCGAGCGCCCTTTCCGCAGTCCGCATCATTCAGCCAGCATGGTGTCGTTGATAGGCGGTGGTAACCAGCCAACCCCAGGCGAGATTAGTTTGGCGCACCGTGGTGTGTTGTTTTTAGATGAACTGCCTGAATACGGCCGCCAAGCGATTGAGTCACTTCGTCAGCCGCTAGAGGACAACGTTGTCACCATTGCCCGTGCAAGTGCGCGCTCAACCTTCCCTGCAAACTTCCAGCTGATTGCGACACAGAACCCCTGCCCCTGCGGCTTTGCAACTGACAAAACACAGACCTGCAGCTGCACAGCCCATCAAATCAACCTCTACAACAAGAAAATTTCTGGCCCGGTACTCGACCGAATCGATATGATTGTAGAAGTTGGCAAGATACAGCAGCGCAAAATCCTCGACCACCATCAAGCTGACTCAGAACTCGACAACGAATCGAGCGCGACTGTCGCCCAGCGAATCGTGACTGGCCGACAACGGCAAGTCTCGCGCCAGGGCCCCGACATCATCAATGCCAACCTGTCCGCCAAGCAACTCAAACGCTACTGCCCTCTCGACATAACCAGCAATCAGCTACTGCAAACCTCAGCAGAAAAACTAAACCTATCGGTGCGTGCAATCCACAAAATCATTCGAGTCGCCCGCACAATCGCTGACCTCAACGACGAAGATGACATCGCAGCGCCGCATCTGGCAGAGGCGCTTCAATTCCGCAAACGTACCACATTTCAGGTATAGTAGTGAGTGAACGTATTGACCCCTGTTCTAATATTTGCTACCATCCGTACGTAGTAAATCAAGAGGAAAACGATTAGCAAAGACACTCGTATCAATCATCAAATCCGCGCGAAGGAAGTTCGCCTAATTGATGATGAGGGAAATCAAATTGGTGTCGTTGCTATCGACGAAGCGATCAAACGAGCCGAGACAGCGGAGCTTGATTTGGTCGAAGTCTCACCAGGCGCGAAGCCGCCTGTCTGCAAAATTGTCGACTGGGGTAAATACAACTACCGCAAAGAGAAAGAGCAGCAGCGAGCCCGACGCAACCAAAAAGGTGGCGATGTTAAGCAAATGCGCCTCAGCCTCAAAATTGGCGAGCACGACCTCAACACAAAACTACGCAAAGTTTCAAGCTTTCTCGAGGATGGACACAAGGTAAAACTCAGTGTATTCTTCAGGGGAAGAGAGATGGCACATCAAGACCTCGGAAACGAACTACTTGACCGTGCAATCGAAAAACTCGACACAGAAGTCGTGGTCGACCAGAAACCAACTATGCAAGGTCGCTATATGACTATGATGATAAGGAGCAAATAATGCCGAAGCAGAAAACCCACAAAGGAACAGCCAAACGCGTCAAGACAACTGGTCGCGGTAAGCTGATGCGTGAACATGCGTTCCAAAACCACTTCTTGCACAAAAAGAAGTCGTCCCGTAAGCGTGCATATAAAAAGAAGCACCCGGTGGACAGCACTCAGCGGAAAAACATCAAGAAAGCACTCGGTAATTAGCCATGCGTGTTAAACGAGGTGTCACTAAACAGGCACGGCACAACAAGATAAAGCGTCAGACTAAGGGTATGCAACACGGCGCACGTCGGAGCTACCGACTCGGCAAACAAGCCGTTAATCGATCACTGCAATACGCCTACCGTGACCGCCGCACTCGCAAGCGTGATTTCCGAAAACTCTGGATTCAGCGCATCAACGCCGCTGCGCGCCAACACGGTACCACTTATTCTAAGCTGATGGGCAAACTTAAAGCAGCCGACATCGAGCTTGACCGCAAATCACTCAGTGAACTAGCAGTCAATCACCCTGACGCATTCGCAAACGTTGTTAAAGCAGCTACAAAATAATCTCCAGCAACAGTTCAAGCTCGTTCAAAAATCAATAAACCCGCTGCGGAATACCACAGCGGGTTTATTGATTAGAAAGCGCGTTTAGATGTTAGAATCTACCTAACGGGTCGCCAATAAGCCGGATTCTGTACTATGAGTCATCTATCTGGGCTGACTATCGCTAGCCAGCTCGGTGCGGATACATATGACATTCCCAGCCGAGCAGACTGATACGGATATGTCCTGCCTTGTAGCGTGTGGGGTTTACCTCTAGACTGTGTCACCACAACCTACTGCGGGCTCTTACCCCGCTCTTTTCACCCTTACCCAAATGGGCGGTATCGTTTCTGCGGCACTTTCCCTAAACTTACGTTCGGTTGCCGTTAGCAACCACACTGCTCGACGCTATCCGGACTTTCCTCTCCACAGTTCATTACAAACTATGGAGTAACTCCTTGGCGACCCTGTCACAAGTCTATGATTGCTGGGCGTGGTTATCAAGCACTTCGTTCACTATCGCATCTGCCGCTTCGTTCTTGTCGCGCTTTACATGTGTATATGACAGCTTGATGCCTTCGCTCAGATCTTTAATTTGTTGGTGGACCGGCCAGAGGTCGCGGTTCTTAATCTTATAGAGCCCCTTCATCTGATTAACGACCAGCATGCTGTCGAGAAAGAAGTTGATTTCGGTTGGCTCGAGCTTCTGCGCTGCTTGCAAGGCGTGTTTGACTGCTAAGTATTCTGCCTGATTATTAGTGGTGACACCAATGTACTCTCCACCTCTATCCATCTCTTTCATCTCTTCGTCATAAATAACAAATCCAGTACCAGACTGACCAGGGTTGCCCCGTGAGCCGCCGTCGGCGTAGATTATTAATTGAGTATTTTTATCATCTATCATTTCGCTGCTAATTATAGCAAAATCTTTGATCTGTACAGTCGTTCGCAACTGGCAAGCTGCAACCACATCCAGGATTGCACTGTGGGGGTTTATTCGCTGGGTTCTTCTGAGTCTGACTCGCTTACCGCGGCCAGTTGATCAAGTAGTTCTTCTTCTCTGCGTCGACTGGCAGCACGCTGTAAACCTAAAGCGACAGCTCCCGTTGCACCTCCAACACCAACACCAACTGCATACACAACTTTGATTGCTTCACGGTCTGCCTCACTCCAAAGCCTATCGGCTTGAACGTGATCGCCGTCTCTTTGGGCAAAAACAGCCTGATCGTGTAAGCCCTCAGCATTATTATGCGATAAAACACCAGTAAGCGCAGTCGTACCAATAACAACAGCGAGTAGCGACGAAGCCATAGATTCTTTGCTGGTTCTGCCAGTTTGTAGTTCGTGTTTCTTAGTCATGAATATAATTTAACATAAGCTTTGTTTATTGTCAATAATCTACTGTCGTGGTCAGGGTGAGAGGATTTGAACCTCCGCTCTCACGACCCCCAGCCGTGCGCTTTACCAGCTAAGCTACACCCTGTTATTCGTATACGAATCATATTTAAGTCAAATCAAGTGTCTCCGAACGTTTTTTCCTAGCTAAAGTGCCAGGTGGGTGTCCTCATGTATCGACCACGGCCGATAGCGAATATCAGACTCCCTATAAAATATTGTTCTGGAAAAATACATCCGGAGACAACTTCATTATATCACCACTAGCTGTTAAAAAAGCGTTTGGCCTAGAATGATTTGGCTCAAGAAATTGATAACGGTACCGATTAGAGCTCCAAGCTGACTACCAAACAGAAATATCAAGACAAATATGATTACTAGTCCCTGCCGTTCCATCGCCTCCATCAGATTCCGTAGTGGTTGTGGCGCGACCGCATAAACCACACGTGAACCATCCAGTGGCGGAATCGGCAACATGTTGAATGCAAAGAAACCTAGGTTAACAAACATGAATGTAGTTAAAATCTCTACGGCTAGCGGTACTGATATAGATATAAATCGCAGGCTTAATCCTGCAATTACGGCGAACACTAGGTTAGTCATTGGTCCAGCTAAGCCAACCAGACCTGCGCCGAAATCACCATACTTGACTCGGCTTGGGTTAAACGGAACAGGTTTTGCTGCACCAAAAATTGGCAACAAGGTACCAGTAAGTATCGATAGCGCAATTAAGCTCCCGGGGATAAGCAGCGTACCAATCGGATCAATATGAGCCAACGGGTTTAGCGTAAGTCGCCCCTGTAATCGCGCTGTATCATCCCCCAGCCAATTACTTGTAAATGCATGCATCGCCTCGTGAATAGTCATCGACAGCAAAATCACGACAACGATAATAATAATCGTCAGAATACTTATACCCATGGTTTGTATCATATCAGATAACCCCCTGCTTGACTTCATCTGATATACCTCTATAATTACTCACCGATAACGAAAGAGAGAGATTTATGGCACATAAATGTGATGTCACCGGCAAAGGTAAACAGTTTGGTCACAACATCAGCCACTCAAAGCGGCACACTCAGAAGGTCTTTAAACCAAATCTTCAGACAAAACGTGTTGTCATTGATGGCAAAAAGGTCAAAATGAAGGTCAGCACTCAAGGGCTCCGCACCCTACGCAAAAAAGGCATTATCGAATAGCCTTATTTACAAACGAAAAGACCGCTCGGCTCGAGCGGTCTTTTTTTATTTCTAACCTTCTAGGCGTTGTTCAGGGGCTAGACCGAAAGCTCGACCACCTCGAGCGTGTCACCCAGGTCACTCTGTTTAATCTTCAGTTTTTCTTCTTTACGATGAGGCACACCTAGTTCTGATATAAAGTCCTTTATATCGGCCTGTTCTACATCATATTCCACACCAGACTGAGCATAGTGGACAGGAATAACCAATGCAGGATCAATATCCTTGATTATCTTCGCCGCGGCCGCCACGTCGAGGGTGATACCGCCGCCACCGACCGGACAGATCAACACATCAAGACTCCCGAGTGTCTCATAAATCTTTTCTGTAAGCTGTGGCGCTGGATGACCGAGTATGCCGATGGCGAGCCCGTCGCTTCGAAGACTATAGGCTGTGTTATAGACCTTATCATCGCTAGTGTCGTCATGCACATCGAGGGAAGCTGGAGTATCTACACCAATTATATTGACATCGTATACTTCATACTCACCTGGAGTAGTTATTGTGAATTCCACATCCTTTTCTTCAAGCTCCGCTACTGTTAAAGTCTCGTAGTTATTCGTTAGTATAGCTATTACGTCCTTTAGTTTTGGATTCTTTATCTTCATCTCTGACTTTGCTGGATCAACTACAAATCGAGTCTTCCCGACTTTTATTGTCAGTGTGTTGCCGCCGTGGGCTTTAATTTCCATCTACTTCTTACCTTTCTTCTTTTGCTTTGCCTTCTTTGGCGAAGCTGTCTCTTTCTGAACATCAACCGGACCGTTAGCTTCAGCATCGTCATGCTTACCTTTGCTCGCGCCGGCAGCCTTGCGAACTGCTTTTGCCAGATCATCAATAACAACGGTTTTTTTAGCATCCGTAACCTGGATGATAAACCTATCTGCAATCCGTTTGCGGTATTTATAATCCGCTTCGCTCAGCACTGCATAGTCAATGTCGGTCTGCAGCTCCTTCTCAAGTCCAGCGACCAACTTATCAAGCTTGGTTTGATTAACATCGCCGACAATAAACAAATCCACGGGGTGCTTCTCCCTAACAAAGCCGCCCATAAGGTACACGACTTTTACGGAACCAATATCTCGGAACTTCTGTTGCTGGTCATCAAGTTTTTCATCTTTGACATGCGATAAATCAGCAAAAATAGCTTTAAACGCATCATGGTATTCGTACGACTGATTAACCTCATAGTAAAGCTTGTTGTCAGTATTCTCAGATGAGATAACACCAACCTTGAGCAAGTTGGCTAACTCGCGGCGCACAGAGTTAATCTGTTCGTCAATCTTTCTGGTAATCTCCCGAACATAAAACGCTCGGTTTGGGTTCGAGTAAAACAGGTGCATTAACTTAACTCTTGTCTTTGACCCAAATAGTTGCTCAATCATTATGTCTATTCTAACAGATTTATTCGCTATTTTTTAGGAACTTATCAACTTCACTGGTCGCCTCTTCTGCAGATGAGACCCAAACTATCTGGGGGTGCTTCTTGAACCATGTCCGCTGTCGCTTCGCTAGGTCGCGCAATGTCGATCGCAAAATTCGACGCTTCAGTTCGTTCTTGCTAATGTCGTTGTCAAAATAACTCTTAAATTCTCGATAGCCTATCGCCTTCATCGCCTCTGTATTCCAACCATACTCATCTACTAATGCGGCAACTTCATGAGTCAGTCCATCCGCAAACATGCCTTCTATCCGCTGCTCCATACGCTGACGTAATTGCTGACGATTGCGGCTTATACCGATCATTAAAGTATTGCCCCGCATTGGCTGCCTGGTTGGACGCTGCCCATCTGCTTCTATCGCCCGTATAACCCGCCTTGAGTTGCGTATGTCAATCCCGGTCAGGTCAATTTGCTTTGTATTAGCAATTGCGAGCAATTGGTCGATGCTTTTTGTGCGCAATAGTTCACGTTGCCCAGGTTCGCCAGGTGGCATGAATGAATAATCATATATAACAGAGTCTATATACAGACCGTTCCCACCAGTTAGGATTGGCAGCTTATTCCTGTCAGAAATATCATCAAGTAGCTCTACACAGCGCTGTTTGAAGTCAACTGCGGTAAAATCGTCACCAGGCTGAATAATGTCGATTAGATGATGTAGAACCAGCTGCTGATCCTGTGTGGTTGGTTTAGCGGTGCCGATATCGAAGCCTTTATAGACTGTCCAGGAATCAGCGCAGATAATCTCTCCATTGAACTGTTGTGCTAAAGCCAACGATAAACTAGACTTACCAGATGAAGTCTGACCGACTATAACTAGTAGTGGCGCAGGTTTGTCGTTCATTATACGTTCCCGCTACGATACCTGTTCAGGTCAAGCTGCTGCCTAGCTATAAAGATAATTCCTTCTGATTCCAACATCGCTTGCTGTTCAGCGGCACCTCCCCATGCAAAACCCGGTGCCAGCGTACCGTCTGCTCGCACCACTCTGTGCCACGGCAGATTATTATCGCCTTGCTGTGCAATTCTCCCAACAGCTCTGGCGGCACGTGGCTTACCAGCCAATGCTGCAACATCCCCATATGCCAATACTTCACCACTGGGTATCTGGCTCACAGCTTCTTGGACTCTGCCCCTAAAGTTAGTAATCAAATCTCCTAACCTGCAAGCTGTTTGATTCGATCAGTTAGCTGCGACAAATTGATTGTCTGTTCCTCGCCGCCAATTCGTAGACTTACCTGATTGTTCTTCTGGTCGCGCGGCCCAGCGATAATAATTACTGGTGTCTTGTCTTTCTCAGCTTGGTAGATACGCTTGCCGAGCGACTCTGACTGATTATCAACACTGTACCTAAGTTCGTTATACTTCAGAGGTTTCATCAAAACTATATCAGTAAGTGTATTGGTAATCGTTGTAATGTAATCATCGATTTTGTCATTGACAGGAATCACTCTGACTTGTTCTGGCGCTAACCAAAGCGGGAAGTTACCGTTGACGTGTTCGATATAAACACTCATGAACCGTTCCGCCGAGCCAAGCAGCGCTGCGTGGATGAGGACTGGGGTTTGCGATTGGCCGTCGCTGTCAATGTATTCAAGTCCGAACCGCTGTGGCTGTACAAAGTCGACCTGTAGGGTTGCTACTTGCCACTTCCGTCCAAGTGCATCGGTAGTGATAAAGTCAATCTTGGGACCGTAAAACGCAGCTTCTCCGGTCATAACGCTATAATCAAGCTGATTCTCCTTTGCTACGTCTTCGAGTATCGTCTGGGCTTTATGCCACAGCTTCGCATCTCCCAGATAGTGCAGTTGATCGTCGCGAAAGCTGAGCTCAAACGATAGCTCCATATCAAGCGTTTTATACATCTCCTGTACTGCTTGCAGAATCTTATTCGAAACTTCGGTAATCTGATCTTCGGTTACAAATGCGTGATTGTCGTCAATTGAGATTGACCGCACGCGTGACAAGCCATGTAACTCGCCTGATTTCTCATCGCGGTATTGGATGGTATTTTCCAGGTACATTATCGGCAAATCCCGATAACTACGCTGCTGTGATGCATAAATCTGAGTATGGTGCGGACAATTCATCGGCTTCAGTGCCATTTCATCTGATGTCTCCTGGCTCTTAACCAGAAACAGCTCATCGCCAAACTTGTCCCAATGACCCGACCTCTTGTATAGCTCTTGCTTAGTAATGTGCGGGATCGAAACTGCCTGAAACCCAGCCTGCTCACGGAGCTGCTGGCTGTAACATGTTAGTAAGTTTTTCACAACGGTTCCACGAGGAGTAAACAGTGGTAGACCAGAACCAACTAAGTCACTAAATGTGAAAAGATCCAGCTCTTTACCAAGCTTTCGATGGTCGCGATCTTTGGCTTCAGCTTGCTGCTTGAGATAAACCTCGAGCTCAGCTTGCATCTCAAACGCTACCCCATAAATGCGCTGCATCTGTGGGTTGCTCTCGTCGCCACGCCAATACGCCCCGGACACCCTAGTGAGCTTGAACGCCCCGACTTTACCTGTAGATTCGACGTGACCACCACGACACAGGTCGTTGAAGTCACCAATTTTATAAAAACTAACAGTATTTACACCTTGCTCATCGTCATTAAAGTTCACCGCCGTGCTACCGGTTCGAGCTAAGTCGTTTATCAACTCCTGTTTGTAGGGCTGTGCCCCCATTAACTCTAGGGCGTCACCAATGTTGGACTCAGCACGAATAAAATCATAGTCCTGGACAATAATCTCGCGCATCTTGGCCTCTATCTTCGCCAGATCGTCCTCTGAGATAGTAGTTGGCAGATCGAAATCGTAGTAGAAACCATCATCAATCGTCGGACCAACGCCGAACCTTACATCCCGATACAACTCCTGGACTGCGTAGGCCAGTATATGCGCGAGGCTGTGCCTCATATTCTCGATATCTAGCTGCTCTGTACTCATATATGTATAGCTTACCAGTTAATTAACAAATTATCAGGCTTACGGGTCGTAGATATTTAGTGCTTATGGTATCTCAAAAAATATGGTGGGCCCGAGAGGACTTGAACCTCTGACCTCCTCAACGTCAATGAGGCGCTCTAGCCAACTGAGCTACGGGCCCGACCTGAGACAACTATAATTGAGCTCGACTCCACGAGCAATAGTATTATTGTACTAGGCGAATGATACTACGACTTTGCAAAAAAGCTTGTAGTTTATATTTGTACGTGGTAAAAAAGTATCGCATGAGTGATATTCAACAAGACAATACCAAGTTAGCACAGTTCACCCTCTTCTTTGAGGAAGTACCGCTGTTTGGCAAAAAGCCGCAGACACGCCTGGTCCGCCAGTCCAAAAAACAGTAGTCTGTACCTAGTCAGTATAAGAACGGTCAGCAGCCCTGGGGTTTAACCACAGGGCTGCTTTAGTTATCCACTAGCTTTTTTAACAGGGAGATGTCAATATGTTGACATATGAACTGCCTATTCTGCGGCCACACCACTCAAGTCACGAACTCGCGCAGCCGAAGCCACACGGTCTGGCGGCGTCGCAGCTGTAGAGAAGACCACACCTTTACGACCTATGAAACTGTAGATACGGCTCAAATCACCGTTAGGAAGCGTGACAACAACCTGCAGCCACTACAAACCACCAAAATACTCCTGAGCCTGGCAAAATCTGGGGTCAGTCATGATTCAGCGGTTAGCCTAGAGCGAACTATCCGTAACAAACTAATGGATTCATTGATTACTCGTGCCGATGCAAACGAACTAACGACTGAGCAAATCGACGCTATAGCGTATCAAACACTATCCGCCTATGACCAGCGCTACGGTGATAGGTATCGCAGCTACTCGGACCAACAGCTAGCATAGAGCGACTCACTACTGTTTAGATTTTGAGCAACCTGGACTAAGCTTCGCCGCTGGTGATAGCGTCGTCTTGACCGTCGGCGTCATCGCCTTCAGCTTCGTCATCATCACCGATAAGCTCTGGTTCTTCGAGCTCGTCTGGGAGCTCTTCCTCTTCTTCTGGAGTTTCGCGTTGTTCCACAATTTTAGCAATCATTGACTCTGAATCTTCGAGAATCTCAACTTTGTCATCAATCTTCAGATCAGAAACGTGAATCGAATCACCGACCTTTTTAAGCACCTCGACATTGACTACGTAGCTTTCTGGCAGGTCAAGCGGGTTTGCCTCGACTTCAATCGCGTCGCGAATAGTAATGAAGTCACCGATAGCGTTAACTACAGCCTCTGGTGTACCCTCGAAGTGAATCGGCACCTCTGTTCGAAGTTTTTCACCGAGCATCACCGCGTAGAGGTCTACGTGGGTGAAGTCACCGTTGACGGGATTGGTCTGGATATCGTGGAACAGCACCTTGATTGGTTCTTTGGTACCTTCAACTTTGAGGTCAAACACCTTTGAGGTGCCAACATTGTAATACGCTTTCTCGAGGTCAAGCCGATCAAATGCTAGGCTTGTTGCGTCTTGTTCCTTACCGTAGACTACCCCTGGAACTGCCTTGGATAAGTCACGAAATTCCTTGCCTTTGTCGGCGCGTTTTGCTGCTTGCAATGTAAAACCAGCCATGTGTATCTCCTTCTTTCACTTAAGCCACTGTTTGCAAATTCTGGTCAATTATAACAGCTGTCAATCTGTAATGCTAGACTTGGCCAGGAATTATAAAATTAATCGCAAGTTGCACCGCGATGAGCAGCAGTATGAGCGAACAGACCAGGACGCCTCGGGCTAGTTCGCGATCTTTCTGCGTGAATAACGATGAGCTCACTACGGTAGTCGTCACACTGACTAGTAGCGCAAATAATATGATCAACAACGGTCGGTACCAGCCACCTTCATCATAGTAACCTTCGCTGGTGGCAAATCGCAGTGGTAGCGCCCCATCGAATACCTCAATCCTGACCAATACGATGATTGAAATAGCAGCCGTCAGACCGAGCTGAGCCACAATCAACCAGCGCGCGATATTGTCGCTCAGTGCACCCTTTTCCCAGCTATATCGTACTCTTTGAAACATTTTGACTCTCCTCTTTTGTCATACTATACCAACCTGAACAATCTGGAGCCACCTCCGAGGTTCGAACTCGGGACCTCAGCTTTACGAAAGCTGCGCTCTGGCCAACTGAGCTAAGGTGGCGGTGGCACACTTTATGATAAACCCTCTGGTTTTTATCAGCAATGATTAGTTGCCACCCGGAGGTGGTGTTGGAGTTGTGGGATCACCAGGGTCGACCTCACCATCGCCCGGATCATCGGGGTCAGGATCTATCGGTTCCTCTGGTTCCGTCGGTTCTGGTTCGGCTGGCTGCTCTGGCTCTTCCGTTGGCTCAGGCTCTGGTTCGGGCTCTGGCTGGCGAGGGGCTGCACAGGTGCCGCTTGGTCTCGTGCCACGGATAAAGAACTCCGTGTAGCTACCGGGAACTTGACCGGAAGCAACCTTGAACTGTCCTGAACAAACCTGAACTGACTCAACGCCAGATGGCTGCTCAAAATCAGCTACTGATACGTCTTGTAGGTACGACCGCATTAGTTGAACATTTATCGGACCAGCCGCAGACGAACCGCCAACACCCTGCATCTTGGAGTTGTCGTTGTTACCAACCCAGACACCGAGTGCAAGGTTAGGCGTGTACGTCATCGTCCAAGCATCTCGAGAATCCTGGGTAGTACCCGTTTTTACCGCCATCGGTCGGCCGACCGAGAATCGGTATCCGAATGTCGGCGCTCGTGCAGCTTCGTCAGATAGGATTGATGAGATTAAGAACGCCGCACCCTCATCTACCACCTGCTTGCCGTTGTCGCTGTTGACGAAGATGGTTCGCCCGAACTTGTTGTCGATAGATTTTATCAATGCTGGCTCAAATTGCTGACCGCCATTGGCGAAAGCAGCGTAGGCGTTCGTCATATCAAGTAGTTGTACTTCTTCTGTACCGAGCGCGAACGACAGGCCGTAATCGTTGCTGCCATCAATTGTGCTCAGCCCCATCCGCTCAGCAGCTGTAGCGGCACGCTTAATTCCGAGCTCATCGAGAACCTTTACTGCTGGGATGTTGAGCGACGTTGACAGCGCGTCGCGTACTCGTATCTCGCCTCTGTACCGGAAGTCGTAGTTCTCAGGTTCGTACCCACCATCGAACGTTGTTGGTTCGTCGGTGATAAACGTTGCTGGCGTCACCACCCGACGTGCCAGTGCCTCGCTGTAGTAAATCGGTTTGAAGCTACTGCCTGGCTGACGCGGCGTAGTTGTCATGTTCACCGCCCCGAAGTTTTCATCTTCAAAATCATAGCTACCGACCATTACCAACACATCGCCGTTAGCTGGATCGATAGCGAGCGCCGCACCATTGCTGGCACTGGCATACGTTAGCCGCTCGATCTGATCACGCACCGCTGCTTCTGCTTCACGCTGCATATCGATATCAAGCGAAGTCTCAACTACGTAGCCTGAACGCAGGACCTCCTCTTCACCGTATTCTTCTTCGAGTCGGTCAATAACTTCTAATGCAAAATGATACGCTTCGTTTTCATTCTTTGGTGGCTGAAAATCTATGCCGAGCGGTGCTTCGTCTGCCTTGTCGGCTTCAGTCTGGGTAATAAACTCATTATCGACCATCCGCTGCAACACCTGCGCTTGCTTCTTGTTGGCAGAATCTACATCACCACTCACCGGTGAGTATGCTGACGGCGCCGGCAATAGTCCCATCAGCAGCGCACTCTCTTTGGCGTTTAGCTCGGAGGCCGGCTTGTTGAAATACGTCTGAGCTGCTGCGCTGATACCGAACGCACCCTCGCCAAAATAAACTGAATTCAGATACATCTCGAGGATTTCATCTTTGCTGTACTGTCGCTCGATTGCAATCGATAAGAATAATTCCTGATATTTGCGAAAGAAACTGTTGTCATTGCCGAACAAGGAGTTCTTGACAAGTTGCTGCGACAGCGTCGAGCCACCGTAGCGCGTCAGGTCACCGCCTCGGATGTTGGCTAGCGCCGCAGCGACTGTTGAACGGAGCGAGAACCCGTCATGTTCATAGAAGTTCTGGTCTTCTGCCGCGATTAAAGCCTGCTCGGCTGTATCGCTTATCTTGCTCAACGGGGTAAGTTTCTCCTGCGAACGACCGTTGTTGTAGCTATAGAACTCTTTACCACTACGATCGAGCAGCACTACTCCGGTATTCTTGCGGTTGATGAGCCGATCTTTATCAGATATATCACGAGCGTAGTACGCGTACGACAGTGCCGGAATGACGACCGCAAACAGCAATCCTACCAAGAATACCAGCATAAATTTGCGCCAGGTCGACAGCTCTCGCCATTTATCCCAGATACGCAGCAAACGGTCATACAGCGGATGTATGAACCCAGGAGAATAGCGATATATCCTCGGCTGTCGTAGCGGTGATCGTCTGCGCCTGTTCATTCGACTAATTATACTCCCTGTTGTCAAGAAGCGTCAGCTGCAATTGCACGCCACTGTTTTTGCTGATACCATTTACCAAGTTGTGAGGTATAATCCTTTTGCCTAACTCTTTAAATCGGGGAGTCGCAGCGAAAGTAGTTGTTCCAACCCAGTTTTTCAAACCAAGCAAAGCTGTTTGTAAAACTGAAAGGAAGAACTGCGCTAAACTGAAGAAAACACACTTGTTTTCTGAGGTTGATAGCAAGTTCTGACGCGGGCTCGTAGTGAAGTTGGCCTATCACGTCTCCCTGTCACGGAGAAGATCGCCGGTTCGAATCCGGTCGGGCCCGCCAATTTGAAATGGAGATACCACCCTCGCGGTGGTATTTTTATTTCAAATAGACAGAGCTTGCTCTGTGATTTGAACCGGAGGTTCGATAATAGTCAAATCCGTAGGATTTTACTTTTTATAGTAGATGGCGGAATAGCGCAGCTAGTCTATCATCGTGCGTTTATCCGGTCACCTGCCTGCTGTGTCCAGTGCTCGCCTGCTACGTTAGTAGCTAACGGGCAAGTGGACAGGTATGGGGCCGCCAAACGTTGACAAAATGCTATCTTTATGATAGTATTTTTTTAGTTTAATCAAACAAAAAATGAATTACGAAGAGCAATTAACTCCACCAATACCGCAGGAACAGCTTACTGAACTACTAAGTTTAGCAAGCGAAGTGTGTGGGCTGCCCGGTGCTGAGCATGATTCCGATGACAGTAACACGATTAGGGTGTCGACTGCCTCCGATACCATGATGGATGTTGGGCAATTCGGAGTCCTAACTATAAAGAGTAACCCCGACTATGAGCCCACTGCATTCTTAGGCATACGATATTCAGTTACTCAATATGGTAGTGACCCTGGAGTTGGAGATACCGAAAAGATATATACGCTCCATAGAGACATCGATGGCGACCTTAGTATGCAGACCTCGGATACCATAACGAGTGATTTTGCGAGGTTACTGTTTGAGTCTGCAGATTTTGATAAAGAAGTAGAGAGTCACTCTGACAAAGAAATGGTAACAGCAGCCCAGGAAGCTATGCGAGATGAGATATTTGAGACGCACACTTCCGAAGCTCAGGATTTGATGGCTAGCATAAAACCAGCGAAAAAAGATGATTACCAAGCACTGAAGGAGCTTCTAGGCTTCGCCCTGCATGATGGCATCGACCGCTATGAGTATGAGTTAGCTGTAGAGGCCCTCAATGTAACAGTAGGTCGAGTCTTCACCGACTACGACCCTCGAGAACTTGATGAAGAAAGTGCAAAAGTACGTTCTCCTACAAGCGGCGATTTTATTTTGAGAACAACTCAACCGGATGGCAGTATCACGTTTGTCCATACAAGCTTGTGGCATACCGGTGTCGACAGAGGAAGTATTGATACACGATGGACACAAGGTAGAGAAACTGTCACTAGAACAGTTGCTTCCGAAATTGATGGACCTTCAAAGGAGGAGTCAATGACGCCCGAAGAAATTACCCGACTTCAGGATAGCCTCGAAAAAGCATTCCCTGCAACTGAAAAAAGCCCTAGTCGATTCACTCGAATACGCCGCTGGCTAGGAGGCTCTGCACTTCGTCGCTAAATCGTACTTGCTCCAATAGCAACAACCTGGGTGCTACTAAATAAATTCTTTACTTCTTTTGTTATGCTCCACCAAAGAATGAGAATATCACCAGAATAACGGTAGTTTTTTATTGACCTAAAACAAACAGCTACTGTACCGAGCTTCAGACACAATCGCTATCTCCAGCTCGCTAAAATCCACACTATGCAAGCAAGATCGGCTAGCTGCGTCTGTGGCTTGGTCTTCGAGCAAGACGACGCGGATTGGTGCCTTGACCGATACGTAATGAGTATCTTTTATGTCCTTGAACAGTATATAAGTGGTGTCAGCTGTCTCGACCAGCCCGCTGGCCTCGCCTTCAGCTAGTTTGCGCGCCGCTTGCTTTAGCGCAGCGTCTGGCTTCTTAAGAGCTGACAGCTTACTGACCTTAGCGCCTTGGTCTTCGAGCTGTGCAGCTTGCGAGTTGAACTTGTCTAGGCTCGCTACCATCGTTAGCTGCTGCAGCTTGTTCGGTACGAGTTTAGACGACTTCAATGCCTCGAGCCGAGTCTCACGAAACAAATCGTCTCTCGTCCAACCGCGGAACTGCTGTAACACAACATCCAGGTCGGTGGTGCCGCTATCGAGCAGTGGCAAATCAGAGATAATCGCCTCGACTTCGTCGTCGCTAACTTCAATCTGTTGCGCTTCGGCTAAGGCTTCTAAGTAGACTGCTTCGCGTGCATTCAGAAATGATCGCTGTAGTCGCTCGACTTTTGTTTCGGCATCATCCGTGGCTGAGCGCGATAAGTCAAAGTCGTCGGTCCTGCTCTCTGCACGGTAGTAAAACAACACCCGGTCGTACATGATGTCGGTGCCGGCTATTTCGCCAACCGGCATCGGCAATATCTGGGCAACGCGGTAATAAAAATTATTCGTCGGCTGCAATCGAAACACACTTAAGTATAGACCTACTACAACTAACACTATAGCGATGGCACCGACCACCAGTGAATTACGGACCACATGTGAATTAGTTGCAGTTTGTGGCTTAACGTGACGCCTGGCTTGCTCAAGGATTTGTTTGCGGTGCTGCTCCAAGTTGCTAGTGGTAACGTGGGTCGAACCGTCATCATCATCGTTTGGTACAAAATAGCGCAACACTCGGTCACGCGCACGGCGGTACCAACCCATAAGCCGTGAAAAAGCATGCTTCAGGAAATTTACAAATTTATAGCTGAGTTGGTTCAAATCCACTGTATTCTCGTAATATCGTCGTTAATTGATTATGTATAGCAGCCGGTCTGTGTACGAACTCGACGACCAGGTCGCCAACGAACGTTTGCACGACGATTGTACCAAATTTAAACATCGCTGCCTGAAAACCGGGAATTTCGTAGTTTACACTCTGGATTTTATCGAGGTCAATTTCTATCACCTGGCGCTTAAACAGTCCTTGTTTTTGGTCTTGGATTATCCGCTGGTCAGTCACGATATACATCGAGAAATGCCAGATAGCGCCACGGTACAGCAACCATAGCAAACCAACAACAAAACCAAGCACAGCTACCCAAATCGCGAGATTAAGTTCAGTTGGCAGAAACTGCAGGATGGCTGCTGCAATAGCCATCCCGACTAGAGTTAATCCAAGCCAGACAATCAACGAACGGCGCAGCACAACCGGATGTTGTCGGAAATAAAACAGTACTTCTTCGCCCTCGTGTTGTCCCTCGAATTGCATGCGATAAGTATAGCAGTAGAGCCTGGCTTCTGGAATATGGCGGTCTGCAAACACAGGCAAAATGGCACCCCGAGTAGGAGTCGAACCTACAACCTTATCCTTAGGACGGATCTGCTCTATCCATTTGAGCTATCGGGGCTTCCGCTCAACTATATCAGTTATTTAGATTTTTTAAGCTCAGCGGCGTTGGTAAATCGCTCGCTCAAAGTTTGATACTGGTGTAGCTCATCGATACTAAACCAGAGGGCAATTTCTAGCTTGGCCTCTTCTTCGTCACCTGAAGCATGAATCAGATTCGGGATACCAACTCGATTTTCGTTGGCATGATCGTAGCTCATATGCGCGTAGTCACCTCTGATAGTTCCGGGGGCTGATGATTTTGGTTCAGTGCCGCCAACCATTTTGCGCACCAGGCTGACTGCCTCGACACCCTCGAGTACGATGGCGATAACCGGACCGCTGGACATAAACTCGAGGTTGTCATCGAACACATCCTGGCCGCGTCGACTAATCACCTTGCCTATCGTCTCGTAATGCTCATGATAATGCTGACTGTCCGGCTCGATCATCTTTACTGCAACAAGCTTCAATCCAGCCTTCTCAAAGCGCGAGGTTATTTCACCGACGATTCCGCGCTGAATCGCATCCGGTTTTAGAAGAATGAGTGTTTGTTGCATAGAGCTCCCTTTCGACTTAGCTGATTAGCATAACTGCCAAAAGTATAACGCCCAAGGCTATTCGGTACCAGCCAAAAACCGCCAACCCTGACTTCTTGAGGAACGTTATCATGGCATGTATCGCTAGTAGCGCAGTTATGAACGCCGCAGCATTGCCGGCTATCAGCGCGCCGGCCGAGCCGGCTAGACTTGCGCTTTCGTTCACTGAGTCATACAGCGTATAGACAACTGCTCCGCCGACTGCTGGTATCGATAGTAGGAAACTAAACTTGGCAGCGGCGGCTGCATCTAGACCTCGCTGCATACCTGCCAACATAGTTATGCCAGAGCGCGAGGTGCCCGGTATCAGCGCTAACAACTGACTCAATCCGACAATCATCGCATCTGGAAGCTTCAATTTTTCAAGCGATAGAGCTCCTGGTCGAACCAGCAACATCAAAACCCCGATTGCGATTAGCATTACTACCGTCGTCAAATCGCCTCTCAGCCTGTCAGCCAACAACTGATCAAACAGCACTCCGCCAGCAATCAACGGTAGCGTTGCTACAACCAGATATCCAGCAAGTCGTGAGTCCTTCTGCACCGAGAACAGAGACAATATAACTGCGACAATGTCTTTGTGGAAATAAACCACAGCAGCTAGTAAAGTTCCGATGTTTAGTAGTGTTTCAAAATCGAACGTGCTCGGGATATCAAATAAACTGCTTACAATCAGCATATGACCCGAACTAGAGACCGGAATAAATTCAGTCAAACCCTGAACCGCGCCGAGAAAAATCGCCTGAACAATTGACATAAATAAAGTATAACAAAAAATAATTTTTGTGCTAAATACGTTGTGTTTTGTGCAATATACTCATGAAGAGATGAGTTAAGGTAAAAATATGAATTAGTATATCGTTGTAGGAGTTATAACGTTAACACAATCATCCAGGAGTTCTATCTTACTATCTATGAACACATATTGTATAATTGGTGACATGTACCTATCAGATGCAATATCAGACTACTTGGAGTACCTTGAGATTGAGAAGTATCGCTCGGATAAGACAATCAGGAACTACCGCCACTACCTAGAGCGGCTGGTGGAGTTTGCAGATGATGTCACAATAACAGAAGTGGATGACAAGCTTGTGAGAAAATGGCGCATCTGGCTCAACAGATACGAGAACCAGAACGGTCAGACACTATCAAAGAACACTCAGAACTACCACGTAATCGCCCTGCGCAATTTACTGAAGTACCTAGCAAAACAAGACATTGACGCCTTGGCTGCTGAGAGAATAGAACTCGGTAAGGTGACTCGTCCGCAGGTTGAGTCGTTGTCACAAAAAGACGTGCAAAAGATTCGAGCTGAAATAGATCACGCTACCGAAACAGGATTACGTGACGCAGCAATAATCGACATGCTGTTATCGTCAGGTTTACGAGTATCAGAATTAGCTGTGTTAGATCGACATGATATCAATAAGAACACAAATGAGTTTACTGTGCGGGGCAAAGGCAGTAAGGATAGGCTGGTATTCATAACAGACGAATGTCTGAACACTATATTTAATTATATCAACAGACGAAGTGACAACCTGCAGCCACTTTTTATACAGTACTCACGCTATTCGGAAGCAAGCCGTGATGGTGATTATCGCCGCCTCACACCCCGCAGCATCCAGCGCCTACTCGCGCGTTACGGTAAGCTCGCTGGTGTAAAGACTCGTGTCACACCCCATAAGCTACGGCACACATACGCGACAAGGCTTTTAACAAACGGCGCTGACCTGCGGAGCGTGCAGATGCTACTTGGACACTCTGATATAAGTACCACTCAGATCTATACGCACCTCACTGATAGGGAACTACGCAAAGCATATGAAGCTGCAAGCTAACAGCGCACATCAGAGCCAACTTACGTCTAAAGTTTGGGATACTCCGCTTTAGCAGGTATAGGGCTAGTTGTTTGCGCAGTAGTCGGGATCAGAATTGTTAATACTGTCGTAGTCTGCTGGGTCATCAGTAATCTCAAATGATTTACACACTTGATTGCCAACTAGTGTATAAGCCGGAAGGTCATCTGCCGCTTGGTTGCTAACATCGATATTGGCCTGGATGCGACGATACACATCGCCAACCCGACCGGTGGTATCGACACGTAGTTGTCCAGGCAGCTGAGCTGCAACAGACCCTCCGCTGCGCGGAGTTAGGTCGGTAGTTGTGGTGTCATACAAGTAACTAATACGGACAAATGCATTGGTGCCCGCCCCTGTTGGGATACCGGTTATATTTACTGAACACATTTTTTGTCCTACAGTTACCCCGCTGTCACATTCTGCCAAAACCGGCCCCGCTGATCCAACGTAGCTATGGGTCGTTGATCCTGCAGCTGTTGTGGCTGGGATTAAATAGAACTCTTTGTTTAGGTCTAATAACCTAGCTCTGTTTACATTCGACTCAAAACCGAACAGCTGCAGCCGAATCACTGCCGGCGAGCTCCAGCTACTTGGCACTGGTAGTGCCGTGCTTCCACGGAACGTTGGAGCTGGACCTGTTTCTTTTATAGCCCACTGAACTTCTAGCGAGTCTTTATTGTTACCGAGGTCATACTGCTTGGCGTTGTTTATACCGATTTCCGGTCCAATTGTGTAAGTTCCGCCGACACCTGATATCTTCTGGCAGATTACTTCTGCCTCGTAGCTGGCGTCACCAATTAGTACAGGATCAATATCCCCCTGCAGTTTGTTTGCACCTGTCAGACATTCTGCATCAGCCAAAGGAGTACTAGATAGTGCCGTAATCTCAGCTGATGACAGCTCGGATACATACTGCCGTGCTGACTCCAGACCGGCTTCCGCAGCATAAAATGCACGGTTGGTTAGCTCGTTATCAGACGACTGTCGCTGTTCGTTCAGCATCAGCTGCACCAGACCAATAACGACCACCAACAATACAATCGACATCAATATAACCGTAATCATCGCTACGGCTCCTGGTTTCGTGCTGTCAAATCTACGCTTCATAGTTACCATAAGTATAACCTATCTCCCAGCGGCTCATCTAGTTGAGAATACTGTACTTAAGCTGACGATATCACAAAACTCATTGCCGGAGGTAGCGACGCTACATTCTCGCAAGCCATCACCATCGCTATCGGCCTGACTCAAGTCGTCACCTGCAGCGATGTTGGGCGTTGCGAGTGACAGCTTGAGTTTAAACAAATTGTCACTCGCGCCGAGCGGGATGAGCTCGAGATTAGTGACCACGACCTCATCATGATTAAGAACTGGACTCTCGCCCCCGGCGGCGTTCCACTGATTACGGATATTATTGCTATCGCCGTAGGCCAGCTGTTCATCACACGCCTCTGTCAAGTCAGCGTCAATTTGATCAAATTTACCGTAGACCACGGGGTTTGTTGTCTGGTCGTAGGCACGATATGTGCCGTTGCTATAACAAATATAAGCTTGCTTTGCACCACCTCCATTCGAGGTGAACCGGTAGTAGCTGGGGGCGCTGCTTGACTGACGCAATTCTCGCACCATCTCCTCCATGACGTTGCGCCCTGCCTGATGGATGCGAGTGCTGGTCACCCCACGATTATAGTTGCGCATAATCAGTAAGAAACCGCCGAGAACAAATATCAATATAAACGAGAAAAACGCCAATGCCAGCATCAGTTCAACTAATGTAAAACCCCTGCGCTGTCTGTTTAGCATCAAGTATCCCTCGTTTCAGTCAGGCGCACGACGGCTCCTGCTCGGTCAACGCTATCTCCGCCAAGTGTATCCCAGCACGCTCGGATATGGATGTCGACGGTGCCAGCATTTATCGGATCAGAATCATATACTTCGAACCAGACGGCAAACAAGTCATCGCTGTTGTTATCGGTTGCTCCGCTATAATCGAGGCGCCCTCCGGTAGTCGGTAAGTTGAAGCCTTTTACCAAATTACCAGCGGATACGGGGCTACTGCCGAGCTCCGCAAAATTAAGATACTTCGGGTTGGCGATTGAGGTGTCACAGTATTTGTCGTCTGTATAAGTTGGTCGATTGGAGCTGGCTCCAGCAAGCACAGCGTCCCAGGCAGCTTGATAGCCATCAGTCTCGCTACCATGAATGAACCGAAATGACTCTGCATATTCACGGACAATGTTAACCGCCTCGGTTCGCTCGAGTGAACCCTGCCCCGTCTGAATCGCCTGATTACTAAGACTAAACGCACCAGCCAACACAATCGACAGTATTACTGTCGCCAACAAGACTTCAACTAGGGTGTCACCTCGGCGTGTCTTAATCATGGGCTACACTCATCCCCCTGATACGTGACGTCAACTGTAGCGTTCGGCTGGAATGTCAGTGTCGCTGTCCGGTCACTTTGATCAGCGAAGCAAACCTGTAGAGGGGCATTCAGCTGCGAAGGTGTAGCGTTGCCAACATACGAGTAAATAAACGTCTGGGGTGAGATCGGGCTACGAATGTAGCGCACGGTGACGACGTCACCACTCACGCTACCACCAGTTACATAACCAATGTATTGCAACCCCCATTGCAGACGGTACTCTGCATTCGTGCCGGGAATAGCAGCCGCGTTAGCCAGGAATGGAGATATATCAAAATCCTTGTCATTAACCTGCTCAGGGCTGAAAAAATTAAAGCCACCGTTATTCTGACCTGTTACTACCGCCATTGAGTCGGCAGTGAAGTTGCCAGATGTTGCAGTGTCGAAGCTAATGTCGACCCCTGCTACTGCACACTGCTCGTCTTGACCGCGGGTAGTTCCGCCCGTTGGATCAATATCTGGGGCCTGACCGCTCGTCGTACAGTCGGCTTCCGCTAGGCGCAAGTTCAAACCATCGTCAGCGTTACGGAAAATTGTTTCAACATCCGACTCAAGATTACGTACCGAGTCGGTATAGCGCACCGCTTCGAGCCGAGCACCAATGCCTGCAAAACCAACCACAAATACTAACGCCGAAATCGCCAGAAACAGCATCGATTCGATAATCGTAAAACCAGCATGCACAGAAGACTTCATTACCCAAAATTATAACATAAGCAACGTGAGCGCGTATCAGTTACAGTCCGAGGAATTGCTCGATCAGCCGCAACAATAGCTGCTGCCACAAAAACCAGCCGTAAATCCCACCCAAGATAAATGGACCAAACGGAATCTTGCTCTTTCGATTAACTCGCCCAAGCGCCATCAAAGGTAACGTAAACAGCGCCCCGAGATAAAACCCCACCAGCACACCGCCAAAACTAGCTACAACAGAGCTCATCACCAGCCCCGATAGTGCCGCCAGGAAAATATCACCACTACCCATCCATTTGCCCCTCGAAACCGCCCACGGTAACACAATGAGACTTACTGCTGCTAGCAGCTGCCATAGCAGTGGCACAGCTGCACTGGCGATTGGCTCACCGGCAGCGAGTACGTTTACACCATACAGACCAAGTCCGAGCAATAACATCAAATATGCTATATACATTGGAACTTGGTAGTATCGAATGTCGTACAGCGCAATTGCCACCATACAAACTGTAATCGCAAGCCACAGGCTGAGCCCAAACCAAGCCAGTTCAGGCGTAAAATCCCAGGTATAGAAGCTGAGCGCGAATAAGCCAGCCGTGACTATTTCGACGACAGGATTTTGAATAGAGATTGGCTGGGAGCAATAACGACAGCGGCCGCCAAGACTCAACCAGCTGACAAGTGGCACCAGGTCTCTCCAACCTAATACGTGACCACAGCTGTCACACGCCGAGCGATCGTTAACAAAGTTCTGCCCCGCACGCAAACGCCCGACCATTGCATTCACGAAGCTGCCAAATGTAAGGCCAAGTAGAGTTATCGTCAGATATACCATGAGCGTAGTATAAAGCAAAAGCGCTCGGATTGCTCCGAGCACTTCAGGACATTAGCTAGTAGCTACTAGCGGTTGTCTTGACAGTAGATACCACCGCCTTCTAGCTGAGTCGTAATCTTGAATGTACGGCTGCCCGCACTGTTCGACTCACATGATACACCAGCACGATAGTGAATCTCGCCCACATCTGGGTCATCTGCACTAGCTACAAAAGTGTAATCACCTTCGCGGGGGTCAGCGAACTCGTCATCACCTGCATTCAGATAATCATCATCAACTTCTGCGATGTCTGAGTTGTTACCAGTCGCGTTACTTGGTACAGCGCCATTGTTATTTGCTGACCAGTTGGTCACTGCTGTCACCGCTCGACCGAGGTCGTTGCGTCGCTGCGTGTCTCGTTGGTTGCGCTGCAGTGCAGGCAATGCCAAGAAGACCACCAGGAAGATCAATCCAGCAATCGCTAGGACCAATACCACCTCGATGATAGTGAAGCCTTTTTTATCTTTTAATGTTGGCAGTGTCATAGCCACCCTTTCGTAAAACATGTTGTTTTAATTAATACTAATGCTTATTTTACACCTACGCGTGTATTTTATGCAAATAGCCGCAGCTTAAATACCGACGTTTTGACCGACAAGCCCATAGACAGGGAACAATATTGCAGCCACCATCGTGCCCGCTACCAGAGCCAGGACGACCATCAATAGTGGCTCGATGGTGGTTGAGATGGCTTTTATCTGATTATCAAGCTCCTTCTCATAAAAATCAGCGGCTTTGTTCATCATGCCATCAATCGAGCCTGATTGTTCACCAATGCGAATCATCTGTGGCACCAGGTCGATGAAGTGCGGTTTGCCCTGTAGACTATCTGATAGCGCTTTGCCGCCCTTAACTGTCTCTGCTGCCTCCCTAATCTCATCGCCGACAATCACGTTATTAACTGCTTTGGCGGTGATACTCAGCATCGGCAACATCTGAACACCGCTGTTAAGCAGGGTACCACCCGTCCGTGCAAATCGTGCCATATATAGCTTCCTGAACATCGGACCAAATAGTGGCACAGATAGCTTGATGGTATCGAGGGTGCGGAGGCCGTTGTCGGTCTCAAAGTAACGCTTTAGAAAGAAGACCCCAACGCCAAGCGCGACGATAATCGCCCACCAGAAGCTCATCAGTATATTCGCCACGAATAGCAATGCATTGGTTATAAATGGCAGTGATTTACCGAGGTCATCGTAGAGAATTTCGACTTGCGGCAGCACGCTCGTCAGCATAAAGATAATCACGCCAGTAATCACCAGCAGCACAATTGCCGGGTAGACTAGCGCACCTTTGACCTTGCTTGAGATTTCGGCGTCGTGCTCAGTCTGGATAGCGATTCGCTCTAGCGCTTCGTCGAGCGTACCTGATGTCTCGCCAGCTGCAACCAGACTAGTCATAACGTCGTTAAATACCTTGGGATACTTCGACATCGAATCAGAAAAGGTGTTGCCAGCTTCGATGCTGGTGATAACATCCTGAAGAACTTTCTCAAAGGCTTGATTATCGATTTGGTCGACCACTGTCCGTAGCGATTGAACCAGTGGCAGACCAGCGTTAATCAGCGTCGATAGCTGACGGAAAAACACCACTTTATCTTTAGTCTTGACCTTGTTTCGGTTGAGTAGTGAACGCTTTTCGCCTTGCAAGCGCAGCTCGAGTGGTGCCAGACCCTGCTGGTTTAGCAGTTTAGCGGCCGCCGACTCACTCTGGGCTTGGACAGTCGAGTTTACCTTGTCGCCAGTGTTGATGTCGCGGGCGCTGTATTCAAAGGTTAACATCAGTTCTGCCCTCGTGATTTACCAACAAAATGAGCCCAGTAGGTGCTAGCCGTCTCGCGCAGGAGCGTCAAGCTGCGGATAGTCGATGGCGAAAACATGAACTAGCCCCTCATCATTCTATCAAGCTCTTCGATGTCGACCGCCACAACCCGTGCCTCGTCATAGCTAATGGTACCGGCGTGAATCATGTCTACCAGAGTTCGGTCCATCGACTGCATGCCGTGTTCGGCGCCAGTCTGGATGACTGCCTCGAGCTGATGAGTTTTGCCTTCACGGATGATGTTTCGTACGGCTGGCGTTACGACCAAAATCTCTGCGGCCGCCACTCGACCGCCACCAATAGCCGGAATCAGTCGCTGTGAACAAATACCCATCAAGATGTTGCTCAGCTGGGTGCGAATCTGCTGCTGCTGATGGGCTGGGAAGACGTCAATCATACGGTCAATCGATTGGCTGGCAGAGTTAGTATGGAGTGTCGCAAATACCAAGTGGCCGGTCTCAGCAATCGTGATAGCAGCACTAATCGTCTCCAGGTCACGCATCTCACCAATCAGCACCACATCTGGATCTTGACGCAAGCTAGAGCGAAGACTAGCTGCAAATGAATAGGTGTCATAGTGAACTTCTCGCTGAGCGACGACTGACTTTTTAGATTTATGCGTGTATTCAATCGGATCCTCAATTGTGATGATGTGTTCGCTACGCTCGGTGTTGATTTTGTCAAGCACTGCTGCCAGCGTAGTAGACTTACCAGAACCGGTCGGACCTGTCACCAGCACCAGCCCGCGCGGATACTCAGCGAATTTGCTGACTGTTTTCGGTAACCCCAGCTCACCGAGAGTGCGGATCTGGGTCGGAATCAAACGCAGCGCAGCGGCGAGATTGCCGCGCTCGTGAAAGGCGTTGACACGAAACCGACCAAGGTCACCAAAGGCGAACGAGAAATCAAATTCTTTATCTTTAAGTAAGATTTCCTTCTGGTCATCATCAAGAATCGTAAAGGTTAAGGCTTCAACCATCTGCTCATCAAGCACTGGCGCACCTGGTACTGGCACAAGTTTACCGTCGACGCGCAGCATCGGAGGCAGGTCAACCTGCAGGTGCAAGTCAGATGCATCACGCTTTAAAACTTCCTCTAGTAGATTTTCGATTCGTGGTGTTTCAGCCATATTGTGTGCCCTTCCCTTTATGCGCTATCTATTGCTGCGACTCTATTAACTTCGTCGAGTGTGGTTAGACCGTTGAGTGCCTTTAGGTAACCATCCTGACGCATGGTTAGCATGCCATTGGACTGGGCTTTCTTCTGAATCTCACTCGAGGCCGCGCGTTTTAAAATTAGCTCCTCGATTGATTCGTCGACGTCCATGACTTCGTACAAACCAACTCGACCTTTATAGCCGCCTGGGGTCTTTTTGCTATCCTTCCCCTTGTACAAAGTATAAGCGTTTTCAGTCGCTAGGGGCAAATCGTCATAGCCAATGTCTTCTTTCAGCTTATCGAGCTTGGTGTCGTCTTTAGGGAGAATGTTGCCGATTGTTTCGTTTATAGCAGCTGTTTCGACCTTGTCTGATTGATATGACTCCTTACCATCGTCCGCAATACGACGCACCAACCGCTGACCGATGACAGTATTGACGGTGCTGGCGATCAAGAACGGCTCAACACCCATATCGAGCAGTCGTGGCAGTACACCAGCAGCAGAATTGGTGTGGAGGGTCGCAAACACCAAGTGACCCGTCAACGCTGCCTGGACGGCGAGGTTCGCGGTCTCGGCATCACGGATCTCACCGACCATCACTACGTCGGGGTCTTGGCGCAGGATTGAGCGCAAGCCACTGGCAAAGCTCAGTCCGACATCAGGGTTAACCTGAATCTGATTGATGCCCTCCATTTTATATTCAACTGGGTCTTCCAGGGTAACGATGTTAATCTCATCGCTTTTTATTTCCTGAATCAATGCATAGAGCGAGGTTGATTTACCTGAACCAGTCGGTCCAGAGGTCAGGATCATACCGTTTGGCTGTTTAATACCTTTACGAATCGCATGCAACGCCCGTCCGGCATAGCCCATATCCTCAAGATGGAGGCTGGTGCCAGATTTGTCGAGCAAACGAATAACAATCTGCTCACCCCAGACTACTGGGCTGATAGCGATACGTAAATCGATTTCGTTGTCGCCGACTCGCACCGTGAACTGGCCGTCTTGGGGTGCGCGGTGTTCATCGATCTTGAGGTTCGCCAGAATCTTGACTCGGGATACAAGTGCTGGCTCGACTGATTTCGGTAGGCGCATAATCTCACGCATCACACCGTCAATCCGAGTACGAATCTTGAGCGCGTTCTCGAGTGGTTCGATATGGATGTCACTGGCACGCGTCTTGGCGGCATATTCCAGAATCGTATTCAGCGCTTTGGATATCGGCGAATCCTGGACAATCGTCTTGATGTCTTTACCTCTGCCCTTTTTGAGGCCATCGGCTACTTCTTCCTGATCGCCAGTCTGTTTGCTAATCACACCGCCCAGGTCACGCTCGAGGTTGGCAGTATACTGCGAAAGCACGTTGTGGATACCAGACTCGCTGGCCATATAAACCTTAATTGGCTGACCAATCTTCTGACTCAAGAAATCTGCTGCCTGGACGTTGTTGGCATCGAGCATAGCCACAACCAGTCGATTGCCCATCGCTCCGAGTGGTACCGCCATAAATCGCTCCGCAATCTCCTGCGGCAGCAGGTGCAGCACCGTCGCATCGATGATAGTCTCCGAAAGGTTGACATACGGCAGCTTAGCAGCCTTAGCGTGCGCCTGAGTCAACTGCTCTTCGGTGACAATATCTTCATCTTGAAGGTAGGCCAAGATATTCTGACTTGCCTCTTTGGCATCTGCTTGATGCTTCTCGAGGTCGTCCTCAGTTAATACTTTTTGCTCGACGAGCTGTTCGAGGATTTTTTCCTGGCTATCGGCGGCAAGTACGCTCATTACTGAGAAGGCCTACTAATTATCCGATTGCTGAAATGGAGCGTCGGGGTTGTTTTCGCCGATTCTAACTTGCTGGGTCGGATTCAAGCCATCCTTAGGAAAGATTGATTCATCTATCTCGGGAAAGTTGGTGTCGATTGCCTGCACGCTGAGCACGTCCTGCTTGCGCTCGCCGGGGCTGATAACAGCATTTGCGATAAAGAAGCTAGCCCCAAGCGCCAGTGCTGCGACCAAGATAATAGTAGCGATTTCTGATTGCTTTAACATCTAACGAATCTCCTCACTGCTGAAGTCGAGGCTTTGTGCCGGCTGGTAAAAGGTCCTACCGTTAACTTCGACGGTTATGTTATCTGGGCTGCCTGATAATGTCAGCTGGTCGAGCGCAATTGGACGAATACTGCGATTCAGATCGCTCACGAACGACCGGACTTTGCTATATTCACCATTAGCTTCAATGCCGAAGGTAAATTCCTGCGGGCTTGGTGTGTTCGAGGTATCGTCGGTTTCAAGTGACAAGTCTGTGCCGGTAATGTTCTCGATGGTCAGCGAATTAAGTCCAACTAGAAACTGCAGTGAGCTGTTCCATGCACTGAGGTCATAATTAGCTGGTAGCGCATCGAGTATCTTCTCTGGTTTGACATCACTTGTGCCCTCGAATGCTTGATACTCGTTGATAACTTGCTCGGCGTTGGCGATATTCGAGTTTAGGGTGTCGATTGCCTCAGACTGCGCAGACCACACCCGAGCGTTGAACCTCGACCAATCGTAAATAAATTTACCGAGAACGAGTGATGCTGACAGTACCATTGACGCCACGATTACGATTAGGAAAACGTTCTGTTTGGTCTTCTCGATCTGGAAATGTTTCTTAGACTTGTGCTGTTGTTTAGCCATCTTGTTCTCCTTGCTGCGAAGCGGGTTCGTTAAACAACGGTTTCTGACGCTCTGACTGTGTGGTTTCAATGTCAGGTACGCTGAATGTTACTTTGCCGACAGAGTCAAAGATACCCGGCTGGAATTTCATCACCACCTCAACTGTCACTTGATCTTCATTGATTGATTGTTCACTAACGATTTCGCTAAAGACAAGTTGCTTCTTGCTGCCAGAGCCACTGGTGAAATAGGTATTCTTCAAGGTGTCGACGTAAACGTTTATATCTTTGAAACTCTTCGTTTCAGCAGTTATCTCAGCGGATGAATCGGTAAAGTCAATTATTACTTCGTTCAGGTCAACATTTTGCGGTGTGCTCAGGCTCAACAGCTTGAACAAGCGTGTTGCAACCGGCTTCTCATCATGCAGCCCCGATAATGCGCTGGCCTGGTTACGAACGGTTAGAATCTGACTCAGGTTATCAATTTCGGCGTATTCGGCCTCAAGTTCAGTAATCGTGTTACTGTTGCGATTAATCTGAAAGCGCATGCCCAGCACCGTGATAAAACCAAGCACGACTAGCCCGATTGCAGCAGCTGAGCCAATTATCGAAAAGGTGAAAATCATGTTTCGCGTCCGCTGTGCCTTGAGGAATTGTTTCTTTACATCTGGTAGTAAGTTGAGTGAAATCATCTAGTTAGTCCTCAGCCCTAAGCCAATCGCGACAGTAAAGTGATTCGCGACCTGTTGCAGCTGATTGAGCTGGCTCTGGGGATAGTTAACGTTCTGCCAAGAATTACCAATCTCAACCTGTGTACCTGTCGCATTCGCAATCTCAAGTGCCAAGTTTGGTATGGTCGACGCTCGACCGGTGACGATAATCTTGTCGATGCCGTCCTGCTTGTAGCGATTACTGTAGAACTTTATCGACTTCTGAACTTCACTCGTGAGCGAATCAACGGTCGGTTGTAAAGCTCGGGCAACTTGACCCTCAAGCTTACCGGTATTGAGGCCGAATTTGTAGACAAATTCATTCGCTCGCTCTTCATCGACATTTAGGTTCTGTCCAGCAGACTTAACAAAACTTGATCCTCCAACGGGGAGCGACCTAATAAGCTTCGGCATTTGATTCGCGACCACCACCAAGTCAGTAGCCTTGTCGCCGATATCTAGCAACAACGCCGAACCAGCATAACTATACGAAACCAGTGAGCGCACTAGCGCCAGCGCATCAGGCTCAATAGCAATAACGTTCAGACCGATGCCTTCAAGCATGTCGAGCCGGTCCTCGGCGAATTTATTACCGACGCTCGCAATCAACACCTCCACCTTGTCGCTGCCTACAGGTGAATCACCAAGCACCGACCAATCAACTTTGACGTCGTCAATCGATGACGGAATGTGATTGTCGAGCTGATAGGTAATGGTTTTGTGTAATTCTTTGGTTGGTAGCTTCGGAAAATCAACTACAGTCGCAAAGACTCGAGCTGAGGGAATCCCAACAACGACGTTCTGTTCTTTGAAGCCGCTTTGCTGGAGTAGGTTCTGGATCGTGCTCGCGAGCTTAGCCTGGTCTTCCGGCGCATCACTACGAGAGACTTTGTTGTCCAGTGGCGCGGCGGCATAGCGCGACAAGCTCTTAGGTATACTGCCACCCTTTAGCTCAAGTGCACGGACAGAGGTTGAACCAATGTCAATCGAGATAAAACCAGTGCCCACCGATAATTTTGATAAATTTTTCATATATTTTCTCTGTTATTTATAGTACCATAAGCGTTTTTGACGACACAAGCTAGAACAATGGCGGTAGGTCCACGAGGCTGCTGACTCCTGGTAAATTGGGAAAAGGACTTGGCGGTGGCGACAGGTAAACTTCGGCCGCGTGGATAAACTGCTCCGCAGGCTCGGTATTGTCTGCATTTGCACCAGTCGTGCTGCCGTAAGTTCGTTTGAGCAAGAACCGGTCTGCTAGCACCAGTCCGTTTACAGTCAATTGCTCGTTACATTCGCCGGTTGACAATACTACGTGGTCCTCGTTGCCTGGACCAAACGCGCTATTGCTATCGCAGGTATTAAAGTCGCCGGCAGTGATGTAGGTGCCATCAAGCTGCGTCACCTGTGAGCCAAGGTGAATCTCGCCTTCGACAATCACGGTCAAACTCGGGATAGCTTCGATATTGGCATAGCCGCTGTCATCGAACACGATAATGTTGTTACCAATCCACAGATCACCTGATACCAACACCACAACATCGATACCGCCTTGTCCTCGCAAATCAATTGCGCTGGAGTCAGCTAGCTTCAAATTGCTTGGAGTGCCATTATTGTTGCGAACCCACCAGACCTTTCGCCCGGCTACGGCGGTCTCAGTACCGCCGGTCAATAGTTCAGTGGTAGTACCAATCGACGGCTGGCCAGACACCTCGTCTAATTGCGGTAAATCATCCGCTTGATTGTTATTGAGGCTATTATTAGTGGCTGGGTCGACATACAGTTGGTAGAGGTCTGTCTGACGGTAACGGTCTGACCCGAAATTGCCAAGTGCTGGGGTGTTCGCAAATGTCAGATCGATTAGCTCTTGCTCTGCCCCACCGCTGCGCTGTGGGGCATCATCACTAGGGTTGGACACTTCGGCGATTGTAGTCGTCGTCGAGAACCCGCTAATCTGACCGAGCGCTAGTGCCGCAAACTCGCTCACGCCACCAATCCAGTCGCCTGTCACCGTTGAGAATGACGACGCGATGAGCACACTGGTGGCCGTAGGTGCCCGTTCGCCGAGCTGCACACCAGCAAACACGCTGCCTTCATCGAGACCAAAGTATGGACCAGCAGAAATAGTTGCACAGACTTCATCTCGTATGAAACTACTATCTGTAATATAGCCTGCAGTAAAACCTGCAATGTTGGTAACTCTAGCGGCTACACAATATTCGTCGCCAACCTCTGCATCACTAGGTATCGCCCAAGGAAACGTTAATGTCGCGTTCCCGCTGGCATTGACGGCGATATTTGACCGAACATCAACTGAGCCAACGGTTGTGTTGCTTGTTCGCTCATATAGCCGCATTGCCACTCTTACCGCACCGGTAACGCCTCCGCTGTTACGAACTGTAGAGGCACCCCTACCAACATTACTGAACTGAATTCTCGCTGTTCCAGATTCGCCAGGACTCAAACCAGAATTATCAGGGCCATCTGCCACACCAACACTGTCAATGTCGTAACGCTGCAGTACTGTCCAGCAGCGATTACCCGTCCAGCGGATATTCGTTGAAGTAACCGTGCTTGGCTGGATGCCCGTATAGTTATTAACTCCTGTTCTTAGACATATAACAGTTCCATGGGGAGTACCGCTATCGATATCGAAGTATGCGTTTTCGACCGCCCTGCCTACCCTGCGACCATCAAAATATGCCGTTGAATTATTCTCTCTGGTGGCAGATGTAATGCCTCTGTTCAGATTGGCATAAGATCGATAACCCGGTGTAAGCTGCATATATAGCGTATGGTTTCTGCTCTGCGGCCATTCGTCGCTTAGCTTGTCAGTGGCGCCACTTATTCGAATTCTTTCTCCGGCCACTGCATAGCGAATGTTATAGTCTTGTCCCGCATACGGCCCTGAAGGTATCTGCCTGTTATCAACCCCACCTTGACTGCGCCCACCAATCGCCGGCCTGAGCTCCCAAGAGATAGGCGGTTGATCAGGCAGTTCATTCATACCTCCTACTGGATTGGCGCAATCTCTTTTTATAGCGAAAACAACGGAATTACTTTCGTCCAAAAAAACAACTGACGGCCTGGTGTCATTGTCCGTATACCACATGACATCATCGTTACTGGCATCATAGAGAGTGTTCCGACTAAATGAATAATTGCGGTTAAAATCGATTCTATCAACTCTTGCGTACGCCCTAACACGACGTTCCCATTCGTTAAACTGGGCGCTTGTTATTCCTTTACTGGATCCACCAGGATTGCCAAGCATCACATGAATCGTAAAGGCTGCAGCAGTTCTTGCTTGTGTTGTCTCAGACCCTGGGTATCTACTATTTATTCTGTCCTCGTAAAACTCGACAAATTCATCAATTGTATTGACATATAGACCAGAGCTATCAGGATTGTCGTATCCAAACCAATCATCGGACCAGACCCTTTTTCCATTTCCGCTATATGAACTGTTACTAAAATAACCTCGTAAAGCGCTGCGCTGCGGAAACGCTTCAGCCTGTTCTGGCGACATAACTGCTGACCCTGCGACCAGCAGCACCGCAAAAACTAATAGCAATAAAACCTTAGCGACTAGAGAGGCGTTAAGATATTTCGTAAAAAATCTGTTCATAGCTGCTCAATCTTATTCTCTATTGCTTCAATATCTTCATCAGCTAATGGAAAATCATCACTATTAGATTCAATATAGCTGATAGCCTTCTGCAAATACTCCCTGGCTAACTCTGTGTTGTCCAGCTCTATCGCAACATCAGCAATATTCTCAGCAATGCCTTTGTCTATTCCGAATTTTTCTTCAGCTGCAAGCAACGCTTCTAGTGCGTCGTTGTAAGCCTCCCCGTTTATGTAAACAGAGGCAAGCAACTGATGCGCCTCCTGGCTCTCATCAAAATATTCTTGATAACGAATTTGTTCAGCAGCCTCTGAGTACTGTCCGGTAAATGTATATTGCTCAACACGAGTTTTAAGAGTCTCGAAAGAAATTTGCTCTAGGCCATACTCATACGGCTGGTCCTGATCGCGCGGGGAAGTGTCTATGAGACTAGGCTCAGTCGATGTTGTCTGATTGTTTGAATCTGACGTGTTGCCAGTTATAAACCAACCCAGCCCTGCCGCCAAGACTACAACTACAAATCCACCCAAAAAAGCCCACGCCTTATTGCTTTTTAGCACACTAAATACATTTTTTGAATCAACGGCCGATTTGTTGTCTACTTTTTTAGGCACTCACTACCCTTTTACATGCTTATGTTTTACTGCGTCGATTATAACAGACAAAAAGCGTCTAAGAGAAGTTGGTGTAAACAGGCGTTCTTACATCTAGTTCAAGCCATTGCGGATTTTTGGTACTGCACTATTTTCTACATCATTCAGCTCAGGTGCTAGTATACTCAACGCTTCCCGTATTTGCTCAAATTCAACTAACAAATAGCCACTGTATTTTCTTCCGCTACCGTCTGGTGATATTTCAAATCCATTTTCACCGGTCCCCGCGTAACTGTTTCCAACCAACGCATAATATTTTCCGTTACCATTGACTGCTTCAAACACTTCTAACACAAATTCGCCAGTCAATGCCCGTTCGCTGGCAGGTAAACCTTCTTGTTTGTCGATAAAAACCGCCGGAGAATTAGGTACTGATTGTCCAATCGTTACCTCGTCAGGAAACTCAATAACTCGTGCCACTGCCGATTTGCCGCCTTCAAAACCGTTGAAAACTATTTCGTCGCCAAGCTGCAGCCCAGTATGGGCATATCGGTCGATTGGGTTATCGATTAGTCCACCGCCAATATCTTCACCGTTATAGGATGTGTGGAGTGTTAGCTGAGCAAGTGTATCAACTCCTGGAACCCCAACATTGAACGCCTCATTTAGATAGCTCTCAGCCTGGCTGGCACAGGGGTTATTATAGCGTTCACACTCATTCGGATCTTGATTAAAACCGTCGCTGTAGTCTAGTCCGGCGTCTACTCGGAGTTTGAAAATTTCTATGCCCGTCGGTCGACCAGTAAGGACTTCCTGAATCGGAGTAGTTTCTGGTGGTGTCGGAGTTGTTGCGGATGAAGGGCTTGGACTCGCCACGGGAAATGGCAACTCGCTTAGCCCCTCGTCTGGTGACGGAGATGCGGACGGCGTCGGAGCAGACTCGCCAGGTTCACCATTAAAGTCTGGGAGTGAGCTCCACCCAACAAAAACTGTGCCGGCTGCTACTGCGCCAACAATAAACCGACGACCCGCAGCTCGCCAATCGTGCTGCTGCTCATCTAATTGCTGTAGTTGTGGTTCTTGCTCAGACATATTGCCTCGATTAGTGATTGCTATTAGTAACTGACAGCTTATAAAAATCCATGTTCGTAAATGAACTTTTAAAAGTTGTAAGTAAGCTAGATACGGTTCGGGGATTGATCTCTGGTGGGGTGAGAGGCGCGAGCGCGAGAGAGGAGCGCTCCAGAAGTGGCCGGGCTGGATGCCAGGACTCCTGGAGTGTTGCTCCTCTTCGCTGTGCCTTAGCTGACGGTCATCTTGCGACGACCTACTGCGAAGACCAAGGTCATCGCAGCGAGGAAGCCGCCGAACAGCATCATGAGCACGAGACCCAAGACTGACAGCGAGGAGCTGTCCTGGCTGATGACCGCGAGGTCACCTGCCAACATGCTGTCACCGTCGCCCGGCTCGTAGACCACGGGGGTCTTCGGGTCGGGTGTCGGGTGGACCGGCTCCTTGGGCTCGGGCTCCCGCGGCTCCGGGTTCACTGGCTCCTTGGGCTCCTCGGGCTTCTTGGGCTCCTCGGGCTTCTTGGGCTCTTCGGGCTCCTCGATGCAGGTCGCGCCGTCGAACCGTTGGTTGTCGATCAACGTGACCGGCTCGCCGTCGTAGAAGTCCGCCACTGTGTTCACCACGATGTACTGGCCATCTGCCAGCTCAAACGTGTTGAACGTGTCCTCCTCGCCCACGTACGGGGTGAAGATGTCCAGGTAGCCCTGGAGTTCGGGCACGTCCGTCTCGACGATCTCAGTCACGTACGTCGCGGAGACGTCGCCGCCCTCGGTCAGGAGGGTGACAGTGACCACGTTGAGTCCGTCGACACACTGCTCGTTGGCGGTCGCCGAAGCGGTACCAAGCTCACAGTCGTTCGCGGTGACATCGAAGGTCTCGATGACCTCGCCGTCGACCGACACATTGACAGTGACGCTGTCGCCCTGGATGAGGAACAACGCGCGCCAGTCGAACTCGTCGGGAGCAAGGTCGATTGTGTCGCCCTTGTCTCCGAAGTCGAGTGTGACCGTGACGGTCTCCTCATTGGACTCCGGTGCGTACAGCTCGATGAAGACCTGCGCGCCGAGGTCGGTGCCGTCCATGTTCGGGACACACTGGTACACCTCGTAGAACACCTCGACGGTGTCCTCGGTGGGCTCCGGCTCGTCACCGAACGACAGGCACAGGTTGGAGATGCCCTTCTCCAAGTTGACGAGGTTGCCCTCGACGACCGTGAAGTTGGGTCCGCCCTTGGCGACGATGAACGCCACCTCGGGATCGGAGGACAGGAGTTCGAACGAGTCGACCTCGTCATCCTCATCCAGCACGACGTTCGCGGTGAACGTGAACGTGCTACCGTCGGACGCGACACCCGTGTAGGTGTTGGTGCCAGCGACCAGATCGGCCTCGGCATCCTCCACCTTGTAGTACGGGGCCGCACACTGACCGCTCTGGTCAGTGCCGGAGTCTCCGAGGTCGATGACCTCGCCGTTGCCGTTATCATCCTGGCAGTCCACCGTCACGATGACGGGGTCACCTGGTGCGAGGTCGACGAGGAAGAATCCTCTGACCTCGTAGGTGCCGTTGGGCACCCCGACGTTGGTCGACTCACCGGAGGCGAGCTGGACGTCGTCGAACGCCAGGATGGTCTCCTGGGTGTCGACGTTGATCACGACCGGGCTGGCCGAGACGATGTTGGTGTTGGTTAACACAAGACTGGACGGGTCGCACTGGGCGACTGCCTGAATCGGGTTGACCTCACCATCCGTGTCGCCCTGATCGCTGTCGCCACGGCAGTAGGACTCATCGGCGTTGGGGCCAGGGTCCTCGACCGTGCCACAGTCCCAGGGGTCGTCAGGGTTGATGGCCTCGGACGCTGTTGCGGCCGAGGTGCTGGTGAGCAGCGCAAACGCGCTCAACAGCATCGGGATGAGCGCGAGCCAAACGGCCCAGCGCCTATGGGGGAACGTGCGTGTCATTCTCTATGCCTTCCCTCTGGCTTGCCAGTCGCAAACTACAGAGACTTCAACGCATCTAACGTAGAAGTAGACGTATCACGATTCAGCCGAAGCTGAACCGGCGTTCTTGCAGCAGGCACGATGACTCGTGCTCTCACGCGTTGAACACGAGAGATCATATCCACTGCATAACAGCTTTTAAGCAACCATGAAAATACCTAAAACATGAAATTACCTAAAAACTGCTATGCAGCAAACGAAAAGTATCTAGCTTGTTAAAGTGCGTCCCCTGCAGGCTTATACAAGTCGCAAAAGACAAATCGCCACCTCTTAAAAGTAGCTACCAGACAATAGCACAAAACTACTGTCAAAACAAGTGCTTACGGCTTGTTCAACAGCTCATACGTAACTGCAATTAGTTCAGTTGCAGGAAATTTAAGGTATAGTTGCGGTGAATGAATGCAATCGTAGCAACTAACTTAACTAAAAAATTCGGTGACAAGCTGGCTGTCGATTCGATAGACCTCGACATCCCTCGCGGCTCGATTTATGGTTTCCTGGGTCCAAATGGCGCCGGCAAGAGCACTACTGTCAAGATGCTGGTCACGCTCATCCAACTGACAAGTGGCAGTGCCACTATCACCGAGAGCGACATCGACCACGACATCGCCGACATTCGGCTGAAAATCGGTGTCGCCCTGCAAGAAGCGTCACTCGATGATCAGCAAACTGGTCGAGAGTTGCTCCAGACCCAAGGCGGACTCTACGGGCTCGACAAAGCCACTACGACTGCGCGCATTGGTGAACTCGAAAGCCTGATAGACATCGGCGGCGACTTAGACAAACGTATCAAAACCTACTCCGGCGGCATGAAGCGCCGCGTCGACCTCGCAGCCGCGCTAATTCACAACCCGGAAGTCCTGTTCCTCGATGAACCAACCACCGGGCTCGACCCCTCTAGCCGCAACAAAGTCTGGACCGAGATTGAAAAACTGAACAAAGAACTCGGCATGACAATCTTTCTAACTACCCAGTACCTCGAAGAAGCTGACGCCCTCGCCGAAAAGATTGGCATCATCAACAAAGGCAAAATTGTCGCCGAAGACACACCGGCGGCACTCAAGAAACAACTCGGCAACGATGTCGTATTTGTCGAAACAAAAGCACCGCTTAGCTCGACTGATGAGTTACGAAAAATCAGTGGCGTAACTGATGTTAAACAAGACAAAACCGCGCTGTCGATTTATACCAAAGCTGGCGGCAAAGCTGTCGCAGCCATCGTCGAGCAGCTTAACGCCGCTAGCGCAGAAATCGTCGACATGGAGATTCGCACCCCGACGCTCGACGACGTCTTCCTGAGCGTCACAGAGGATACGCAATGAGCCGCGCGACCGTCCAGGCCCGTTCCGCTCACTTCATGCACGATCTGTTTATCGTCGCCAAACGAGCCATCAGACTCGCCCTGCGAGAGCCAGAAAGCATCATCCCTGGCATCATCGTGCCGCTATTCTTCTTCATCGTTAACGTCGGCGCACTCAGCGATATCTCTGGTTTCGCTGGCGTCATGGACTACAAAGCCTTCCAGCTACCAGTTGCGATTGTGTTCGCTGTGACCGGCATCTCACGCGCTTCAAGCCTGGTGACCGACATCCAGTCTGGTTACTTTGACCGCCTACTCATCTCGCCAGTCAATCGCAGCGCCCTGCTACTCGGGCTGATGTGCGCTGACTTCTTAGTCGTAGTGCTGCTCAGCATCCCGGTGATTGTGCTCGGGCTGACGCTCGGCGTGACATTCGTGACGGGTCCACTTGGCATCGTCGCCTTTATCTTGATGGCGGCGGCGTGGGGCTTGGCGTTTACGGGCTTCCCGTATGCGATTGCACTCAAGACCGGCAACCCAGGCGCAGTTAACTCTAGTTTCTTGCTGTTCTTCCCATTTGCCTTCCTGACAACATCATTCCTGCCGCTCGATGCATTAACCGGCTGGTTAGCGACAGTCGCAACCTATAACCCCGTCACCTATCTGCTCGAAGGCTTGCGGACGATTACTTCCGACGGCTGGGTCTGGGCTAGCATCTGGCCCGCACTGGCAGCTATCCTCAGCCTTGGGCTGTTCTCCCAGCTGCTGGCGTTCCGCGCCCTATCCGGCCGCACCAAACGCGGCTAGGCTTTACGCAGCCAACAGTAGTGTCTACAATTACTACCCATGAGTTTATCTATTGGCATCGTCGGCTTGCCCAACGTCGGCAAATCTACCCTATTTAACGCCTTAACCAAAAACAACGTTCTGGCGGCTAATTACCCGTTCGCTACAATCGAACCCAACACCGGAATTGTGCCAGTACCAGATGAACGCATTCATAAATTAGGTGAAATGTTTGAGTCCGCCAAGGTAATACCAGCCACTGTTACTTTTGTGGACATCGCTGGTATCGTAGCCGGCGCCCACAAAGGCGAAGGCATGGGCAATGCGTTTTTGAGCAATATCCGCGAAACTGACGGCATAGCCCAAGTGGTACGTGCATTTTCTGACGACGATGTTCAGCATGTAGACGACGAGGCTAACCCAGAAAAAGACATAGACACCATTAACACTGAACTAATCCTGTCCGACATCGCCACCATCGACAAACACCTGCCAAAGCTAGAAAAAGAAGCCAAGCGCGACCCTAAACAAAAACCACTACTAGAAACTATTCAGCATCTAAAATCCCAACTAGACGATGGCGTACTGGCCATAAATAGCGACATCGACCTAAGCGAGGTCAAACACCTCAACCTCATGACGGCTAAGCCGTTTATATATGTGTTCAATGTCGACGATACAGATGTCAATAATGACGAATTAAAAGCAAAGCTCACCGAACTAGCCCCAACCGATAACGTCGTATTCGTAAGCGCCAAGGTCGAAGCAGAGATTTCCCAACTAGACGGCGAAGACGCCCAGATGTTCATGGAAGAATACGGCTTACAGCAGTCTGGACTAGAACGACTAAGTAAAGTCGGGTTCGATACCCTGGGCCTACAAACCTACCTCACTGCTGGCCCCAAAGAATCAAAAGCCTGGACCATTCCCCGCAGCGCTACTGCTCCGCAGGCCGCCGGCGTTATACATAATGATTTTGAACGTGGATTTATAGCGGCAGATATAGTTAGCTATGAAGATTTAATTGCAGCTGGTTCTTGGGCCAAAGCTCGTGACAGCGGAAAGCTTCGCACCGAAGGCAAAACCTACCACATGCAAGATGGCGACGTAGTTGAATTTAAATTTAATACCTAGAATCTAGCTAATAAGCAAACACTTCTTTAGCAGGTTCAAAAGAGTTATACATACTAGCGCGCATTCCTGCACCGTAGGCACCAGCCACTTCCAGGCAAATATAGTCGCCTATGTTTGGCATGAACATATTGCGTGGCGCAATAGTCTCTGGGTCGTCTGGCGCTAAGGTAAACATGTCTGAAGATTCACAGCAATGGCCTGCAACCAGTAGTTCGCCCTGAGTCCTGTCGGTGCCATCTCGCGTAACTGTCACTAGCGGGTGCTGGGCGCCGTACATTGCTGGTCGCATAAAATCATTCATACCACTGTTAACAATAGCAAATTGATGTCCTAGCGACCCGGTATCATTGACGTCGATGACTTCTGTAAGTAGTGTGCCGCAATTAGCCACGTAATAGCGGCCTGGCTCTATTTCGACATGAATCTTGCGATCGTGGTGCTGGGCGTACTCCTCAACTCGTTCACTAACAGCACTAGAAAGCTGAGAAATGTTGGCTATTGTATCGTCAGTCATGGTTTTTACCTTAAAACCGCCGCCCAAGCTTAGCTTCTGGGCATCTGGGTAGTCATCCAGGAGTCGTAAGCTGGTTTCAGCGACACTGGCCCAAACTTCTGGGTTGGTGCCGGTGCCGATATGGGTATGGAGCTGGCTAATACGAATATTCGCCGCCTGAGCGATCTGCTTCACCTGGCTAGCGTAATCATGCCAAATACCAAACGCAGCGTTAGCCCCGCCAGTAGTTAGCCGATTGTTTTGTCCATCGCCCACACCTGGGTTAATCCGCACGCTCACCTCACTATTCGGTGCTAAACGACAATATTCCTCTAGCTGCCGCAATGAGCAAGCATTAAACTTCACTCCTCTTTCTAGCAGCTCAGTAAGATTTTGTGGCAATTGCTGACTGGTCAACATAATGTGTTCCGGGGCAACACCGTAGTTCATGGCTAGCTCGGCTTCTGGACCAGAACTAGCGTCTATCAATATGCCATTTGCATACAGCGTCTTGACCACTTCGGGGTGTGGATTTGCCTTCATGGCATAGCGTAGGGTCTGCCCATACGGCATTTGCCACTTTTGCAGCTTCCGTACTTGTTCTAGTAACCTGGACTTGGAATATACGTACAGTGGAGTCCCGTACTCTTGCGCAATTGAGCGCACTTGGTCTGGGGTCAAATTACGTAATTGTTCAGCCTGACCATTCATCTTGTACCTAGCCTAATCTTTTTAGTAGATAAAATCGCTCCGTATTGCCTTTTTTGCCGGACACGTCAGAATCATGACTATCGACAATCAGCGCTTGGTCACGCAACCAGAGTTCGAATTCTTTAATAATGTCGCGGCGCATCTTTGAATTCTTGATTACGCCTTTGTGCTTTTTAGGATCACGAGCTTCAAACTGGGGCTTTAGCATCGCTACTACCTTTGTTTCGTCACTGGCTAGCTGCATCACTGTCGGTAAAACGTCTTTAAGCGAAACAAACGATACATCAATCACAATTAAATCAAACTGTTCATTAGTTTCGAACTCGCGGATGTCGGTTTTTTCGTGAAGCTCTATTCGTTTATCCGTCCTCAGACTCGGATGAAGCTGATCGGTACCAACATCCACTGCCACCACCTTTTTAGCCCCACGGCGCAACGCGTAATCAGTAAAACCACCAGTCGACGAGCCAACATCCAGCATTGTTTTGTCTTTAAAGTCTAGATTGAGATATTCAGTTGCTGAACCAAGCTTAAATGCCGCACGCGACACATACTGCTCGCCTGTAATGTTGATTTCTGCATTATTTTGCACTCGCCAGCCGGCTTTTTTAACCACCTGGCCGTCTACTTTCACTTGACCGAGCCGAATTATATTTTCAGCCTGAGAACGGCTCTGCACTAAACCTCGGCGACTGAGTTCTTTATCAAGCCTCACTTAGTACCCACAGGTTAGAATGCCGTAAATTAACCACCACATAAATAAGCCGTAACCCGCCGTAACCAATATCAGTATTTTAAGAATTCGCCTAATTATTAGTTTTTTATCATTTAGCTTCTTGTCGATTAATGAATAAAGGAAGTAAGCGAATCCAAGGCCAACCAATAGCCAGAGCAACATGTAGCCACGAATCTGAAGTAATTCGCTGCCTCTGGGAGCTTCCCCAGTACACAGAAACGCTAAGTTATACATAGACTATTTAACTCGCTCGACATAGCTACTGTCACGAGTATCAACCACGATGCTATCGCCTGTTTTAATAAATATCGGCGCTTTAATTGTGGCTCCATTCTCTAGCGTAACGTCCTTTTGCACAGTGGACTGAGTGTCGCCCCTTACTACTTCTGGCGCACGCTCGACTTTGAGCTGGATCTTTATGGGTAGTTCAACGCTAATCGGGTTAGCGTCAAAGAATTTTGCCTGACACTGCTGACCCTCGCTTAATAGCTCCGCGCCAGTTACTTCATCTGCATCGAGCGCAAACTGCGTAAAGTCCTCGCTGTCCATAAAATGCAACTGTCCGTCGTCATACAAAAACTGAACGTTTCTGGTGGTCACATCGGCTGACTCGACCTTTTCACTTCCTTTGAATGTGCGTTCGGTGGTAGTGCCGGTTATTAGGTTCTTGATCTTTGTGTTAACTATCGAACCGCCGCGACCCATCTGTTTTTGGTTGTATTCCAGGACTTTATGCGGCTCGCCGTCCAATTCGATCAGTGTGCCCTTTTTTAAGTCTGTGATACTTAACATAAGATTATTTTACTCCCCATTGCTTTAAATAATGATACAAGAAATCTCGCGTCAAAGGTGTAAAGTTGTAGTCCCTAACATCAAAGTCAGTGGGAACGATTACCAAACCTTGACCCTCGAACACTTCAAAATCAGTACTCGCTACATTAAGCTTGTACAGATTATAAGCGTATTCTCGTTCAGTAAAATCAAATGTAATCTCGCACACCGGTGTAAGCTCGTTTATATCTGGATTTAAACTTGTTTCTTCTGTGATTTCACGCAACGCAGCACTTATGTCGCTTTCGTCTTCCGGCTCAACCGCTCCACTGAAGACGCAAATCATTCCTGGGTTTACAATTCCAGGAATATCATCTCGTTGCTGGAACGCATAGCCTTCCGGAGCTGAAATCAGTACTCCCACTATGCGTTCTGTCACTTTTTAATTCCTAGTTGTTGACGAATGGCATCAATGCGATGTGTCGGGCGCGTTTGACGGCTTTGGTTAGTGCTTTCTGCTGCTTCTCAGTCAGACCAGTTTTACGTCGGGACTCAATTTGTCCGTAGTAGTTAGTAAATCGTTGTAATGATTTAAAGTCTTTGTAGTCAAAGTGGTCGATGTCGCGTTTTGCTTGTTTTTTGTTGGCCATGTATAAATAACTCCTTGAATATCTGGTTATAGATTAAATATGTTTACTAAAATGGAATGTCGCTCAGATCAACTGGCTTGTTGTCTGATTCTGAGCTGGTTGGTTTTTTCTTGGCAGGTTTGCTGTCTGAAGTGTCGTCAGGCTTATCGTTAGAACTGCTACGAGACGATGCAGAACCGCCACTGTCGCTCGCACTATCTAGAAAAGTAACGTCCTGGGCTACAACTTCTACACGAGAACGCTTGGAGCCGTCTTTGGCTTCCCAGTTGCTAGTCGATAGGCGACCCTGCACGAGTACGCGCCGACCTTTGCTCATGTACTGATCAACGAGCTCGCCGAGTTTACCCCAGGCGACGATATCAAAAAAATCAACGTCTTCTTGGGTTTGGCCGTCATTACCGGTCCAGCTTCGGTTAATAGCGATAGAAAACGAGCAAACACTAGTGCCGCTTTGGGTACTGCGCAACTCTGGGTCTCGGGTTAAATTGCCCATCAAAAATACTTGGTTGACTGATTTGGCCATTATTTATCGCCTTTTTTGTGGTAAGGCTTAGTTTCGGTTTTTTCTTCCTCGGGAATGTCTTCGTGCTGCGTCAACAGGTGCCGAATCACTTCGTCAGTGATGTTGAGCGTGGTGTCGAGCTTGCCAATCTTGTTAGTGTCAAGCTGCAATTCGTAGTAGACGTAGACCGCATACTCTTGCTTCTTGATTGGGTACGCCAGCTTGCGCTTCCCCCAGTTATCAGTGGTTGTTATTTTGCCGCCTAAATCAGTGATGATTTTCTCTAATTTGGCTTGTGGCTTATCCAGATCAATCTCTAAATCTGGATGGAATAGTACGACTAATTCGTAATCGCGCACATTGTCTCCTTCTATTGGTACCCACCGGCGGTGGGCGCCCACGTCTGTCGCGTGAGCTGAAGTTAATAATAATTCGATTATATCAGTTATTCGGTGACTTCGCCAGAGGTGGAGCTAACGATAACAACGAATTCCCGCAACGCCTCGCGGGATAAGCTGTTGACAGCCCGTACTTGGACACGATTCACGCCGCGACTCAGCAATACGCGCTCCTGAAACTCACCGCTGAGTCCAACCGCTACCGGCACGTCGTTAATCACAACATCCGACCCCGGAGAGGTCTGACCAGCTACCATCAGTTGTCGGGAGCTGATCTTAAGCTCAGACTGAGTGGGCTCAGAGATGGTCAGTTCAGGCGCCAAAAACAACTGCGAAGCCGTCCAGACAATTCCGCTGAAGCCGATGACGACAATCAGCAACACCCAGGCGCGGTGCAGCTTCTGCGATAACACCCAGCTCTTGAGCCGCTGGTACTGCGGTCGCGCTAGCTCAGCGCCGCTTATGGACGGCACTGCGCTGCCGCTGAGCGCAGTCCAATCAAGCTCAAGCAACAGCACATAACTCCGCAGATAACCGCGCTGATGAGCGTTCATCTCTTCTAGCCTGAACTGCCCCGCTTCAAACTCCTTGAGTAGTGCTTGATCAATCTTCAGCTCCGACGCGACACCAGCCAGGTTACGACCGGCACTCAGCCGGGCTTGCTTCAGTTTCTTTCCAATTGCTGCTGCAGTCATAGCCGACTACACGTCGAGGCCATCGCCCTGAGCATCGTCGTATGTTTCGAGGCTCGTCACCAACACTTCTCGGGCGCGGTTTCCACGACTGGGACCTACGATGCCCTGTTCTTCCATCATATCCACCAGCCGAGCGGCACGATTATAGCCAATTGCGAATTTACGCTGCAGACGAGAGATGGAGGCTTTCTGTGAATTAACCACCTCATCGACCGCTTCCTGGTAAATGTCTTCATCAGATTCATCGAGGTTATCCATCACACCGCCGGCAGCGCCGATGTTGACCGGTTGGGATATCACATCGTCGTTATAATCAGGCTCAGCTTCGCCTTTGAGATGATCGACGATTTTATTTACTTCATCGTCATCGATGAACACACCTTGGATGCGCCGTGGTCGCGGATGAGTGCTATCTGCATAGAGCATGTCACCAGCCCCGAGCAGTTTCTCTGCACCGCCCTGGTCGAGGATAATGCGCGATTCAACGTTCTGTGTCACCGTAAACGCGATTCGCGCCGGCACGTTGGCTTTAATCAGCCCGGTGATGACATCAGCGCTCGGTCGCTGCGTAGCTAGTACCAAATGGATGCCCGTGGCACGTGCTTTTGCCGCCAGCCGCACTACTAATGCTTCGACATCACGCGCAGCCTGCATCATCATATCCGCCAGCTCGTCTATCACGATTACGATATATGGCATCGCATCTTCGCCTTCTTTGTCGGTCATCTTGGCGTTGTAGCTGGCGATGTTGCGGGCGCCCGCATCTCTCATCAGTCGCAACCGTCGCTCCATCTCCTCGACCGACCACTTTAGCGCAGAGATAGTTTTCTCTGGTTCACTAATCACCGGTGTCAACAAATGCGGAATCTCTTCATACAGACTCAGCTCAACCTGCTTCGGGTCGACCAAGATTAACTTCATGTCGCTCGGGGCGTTGCGGTACAGCAAACTACATAACAGCGTGTTAATCATGACTGATTTACCAGAACCGGTCTGACCAGCAATCAGCACATGCGGCATGCTGTCGAGTTCGACAACCACTGGCTCACCCGAGATATCCTGACCAAGCGCAAAACTGAGCGGGGATTTAGCTGTCACCCACTCACGGCTCTCGATAATACTGCGCAACCGCACCATAGCTGATTTCTTGTTCGGTACTTCGATTCCAACCGCTCGCTTACCGGGAATTGGCGCTTCGATACGAATCGAACTCGAACCCATCGCCATTTTGATATTCTGCTCGAGCTGCGTGATTTTGTTCAGTTTGATACCGCGCTCTGGCGACAGCGTATATTGCGTCAGCCGCGGACCGAGGTTCACATCACCCATCTCTACCGGAATACTGAACTCGCCCAAAGTTTCCTTTATCATCTGGGCGTTCGCTTCCCAGTCACCGACATCGGCCTTTTCAACCTTGCCATTCAGCAGCGTAATCTCGGGAAAGTTCCATTCGGGGTCGGCACTCATCGTTAATGCGTCTTGGTGCTGCTCTTCGTTGCTAATTTTCTTGGCAGTGTCTTTGAAGCTGCTGCGGGATTGTGATTTCTTCGATGCCAGCGGTACATTTGCGTTCAACGTTGGCCGCGATTTTGGCTCGAGACTGCTGGCGGTGGTTTGTGGTTGCTTCTTCTTGGTCGGGTCGGGTTTCAGCTTGCTCAGCCAGCCGAACATGTCGCTTAACTTGAGGTTAAACATAACTGAAGTCATCACCAACAACAGACCAATTAATATGATAACCGTCACCGAGCCAAATAGCGCATTCAGTGGGTACGCCACCACATGACCCAACACGCCACCGCCCAAACCATCGCTGGCTGCTTCAAATGACTGCTGATCGACGTCGCCGAGGTGGAACAGGCCCGATAAGACAGCAATCACACCGATACTGCCCAGAGTGATATTTGGCTTTAGCTTGTGGTCTTCGCTACGAAATATCATCACCGCCAGATAGATTAGTATCGCCGGGGCAAGATAGATTGAATTGCCGATTAGCCAGCGGGCGATGTCGTTCAGCAAGTTCGTCCCGGCCTCGGCCGTGAACCAGCCCGCCATCAGCACCAGCGCCAGCACAATCAACAACACTGCCACGATTTGATTGCCGACACCGTCCTTCAGCTCAAACTGCTGCTTGTTCTTCTTCGACGACTTTCGCTTCTTTTTTGATTTTCGACGCTTTGTCATAAGGGTTATTATACCCGTTTTAACCGCTTGTGGCTAGAGGTCGAGCAACTAGCTTTTAGAAAATCTCAGTGCTGTATTAGCAATTTTCATGCGTAACCGACTAGTTTGCTCTGCCTTTTGAACTTCTGACCGAACATCAGTCCATAGTTGGTAGGCGGCCGCCTCCGGAGTTATTTGCCCCAAGTCTTGCCCAGAATCGTATGTAAATAGTTGTTGATCACCACCCGCTCCCGAGCCGCTGATGCGTATTTCTTCAGCCGATAATTCAGAGCTGCCCGTTTCGTGCTCGCCCCACTTCGTGACGCTTATTACTCCATCCTCATGACGCATCACCTGAATGTCGCCAATGTATACGGCATCGGCGTCACGCCACCCTTCTTCAAAGCTAATCGTTAAACCTGTTTTGCCATGTTTGTCTATTACAGGATTAACTACACTAGGAATATCTTCCAACATAAACGCCGCCACTTCACTTTCTTCCGGGAGAAGCAATCTTCGGTGGGGATTGTACTCTATATATACTGTGTTGCTATTTGGTTCTAACATACTTATCCTTTATTTCTATAAATCAACAAAACATTAACACAAATCAACAAAACATTAACACTTTTTATGCTAATGTCAATAATCTTTATTTGCGCTATTGTCAGTGGTGCCACAGCTACTGAGCATCGGCTTCCGACTGATTAGTGAAGCTGCTGTTGAGAGTGTCTAGAACTAGATTAGTGTCAAGTTCCGAGCTTCACCTAAATAGCGAGCTGGTACAATTTCCTGACCAGCGAGTGTTGGACTGTTTGACGAAACCCCAATGAGCCAGCGGCTCGTTGGGGTTGAGGAGTTCCGCAGGTTAGCACTCGATAGCGACTGAGTTAGTCAGCTCGGAAACGCAGCTCTAGTCTTTTACTTACTTTTCGGCGATGAAAAAGTGAGACTAACTGCTTTTTGGCAGAAAAACTGCTTGTTTCAAATTGAGATCCTGAATCAAGTTCAGAACTATAATCCCTAGTTATGCGAAGTATCAGCCACTGGCTTCCGCTGCGGCTGCGGCTTGCCACTACCAGCGTTGACGACGTTAACTACAGGAAGCACCATCGGTGACCGACGGGTGTTATCGTAGAGGTAGTGCGTGATGTGGTCTTTAAGCTCTTTTTTGAAACGGTCGAGTTCGACACGGTTGTAGCGCTGAGCGACGGCTCGCTTGAGCTCACCACGGATGCCATCCATCAAATCGCCCTGCTCTTTCATGTAGATGAAACCTCGGGTGATGATGTCTGGACTGCTGAGCAGTTTGCCTGATTTTCGGTCGATAGTCAGTATGACCGTCACTACGCCGTCTTCTGCCAGGACTAGGCGGTCTTTGACCACGACGCTCGGTACGACTGCGCCTGAGTTATCAACGAGCCGAGTACCGACTGGGATCTTCGGTCCTGGTTTCATCTTGCCATTCACAAATTCGAGCGATTCACCGTTGCCGGCCATGATCACGTTTTTGGCATTAGCACCACCATTCTGGATGATGTTATCTTTGTGGTAATTACGGTTCAATGGTCCCGCGTAAATCGGCATGAAATACTTCGGTTTAACGTGCTGGTACATCTCGACTTGCTCTTCGCGGTTGGCGTGGCCAGAAACGTGGAGTGGTCCACAGCCGTCGACGACATGCGTCGGTGCGCGGTAAAGTTTGACGCCGATATCAGCTAGGTCGTTGCCGATTTTGTCGTAGGCCAAGTTGTTGCCTGGAATTGGTGTCGAACTGACGATAACAGAGTCGCCTTTCTTGAGTTTGATGTATTTGTGTTCACCGATACTCATCCGTTGCAGACTGGCGTTCATCTCGCCTTGACCGCCGGTGTGAATGACAAGCACTTGCTCATCTGGTATATTCGGCATTGATTTCAGAGTCGTGACGGTACCTTTCGGGATCTTAATCGTGCCCAGGCGTGCCGCCAACTCGACAGTCGAAAGCATGCTACGGCCGTCAATCGCGACCTTGCGTCCGGCAGCAACTGCGCCGTCGATTATCATCTGGATACGATTGATGTTACTCGAGAAACTAGCAACGAAGACGCGACCAGGAGCTTGAGTGATGATGTCTTTATAGGACTTAACTAAAGTATGTTCAGTCGGCGTGCGACCGGGCTTATTAGCGTTCGTGCTGTCGCTCATCAGCAGCAGCGTCTTACCGTCTTTACCAAACTCTTTGAGTCGTTCAATGTCACTTGGTTTGTCGTCGAGCGGCTCGGGGTCGAGTCGGAAGTCACCAGTATTAATCACTCGCCCTTCCGGGGTATCAATAATCGCTGCTGAGCTACCAGGAATGGAATGCGTCATTCGCACCAACTCGAGGAAGAATTCACCGATTTTAAGCTTCTCGTGGTTGTCCATGTTCATTACAACAGTCTCGAGCTCGAAGCTCTCGTACTCATCAGCGACACCGCGTTCGCGGTCATCCATAGTCTTTTCAACCATGCCGATAGTAAAGCGCGAGCCATAGACTGGCGCTGGGTACTTCGGCAGAATGTACGGCAAAGCCGCGATGTGGTCGAGATGGCCATGGGTGATGACATAGCCTTTAATCTTGTGCTTAATCTGATCAAGATACGTCGTATCAGGTATCGCGAAGTTGACACCTGGCAGTTCAAGCCCGAGGTCAAAGCCACAGTCGATGATAAGCGCCGTGTCGCCATACTCCAGCACCTGCATGTTGCGAGCGCCGATGTCATCTTGCCCACCGAGTGCAACCCAGCGCAGAATGTTATTGCTCGTCAACGGTTTGACCTGCTTCTGCTGATCGCCTGATTGCACTACGTCATACTGGTCGACTGCTTTGTCGGCGTTCTGACGAGTAAACTGCGACTGTCGGATTGCTTGTCCGCGCCGGGTACTCATGTTGTTGGCCTTGATTCGGCCCTTACCTTTGTTGTTATTACCGCTATTGCGGTTGTTATTGTTATTTGCCACGTGTTTTTCCTTTCTTTTTATGTAGATAAATACGTGTCTTAGATAAATTGTTTCAGCTGCACAAAATCGTCGAATAATGTCTGACGTAGTCCGCCGTTGTACAGCGCGGCAGCTGGGTGATAGAGCGGCATCAGCACACTGTCATCACCTGGCTGTGGTTGTCCGTGAACCTGGGAAATCCTAAGGTCCGGTAGGAACGAATTTAATGCGTGCCTACCAAGCGTTACGATTGCGTTGGGGTTGATTATAGCAAGTTCTCGCGTCAGATACTCAACAAATTGTTGCTTCTCGTCATCAGAGGGGTCCCGGTTGCCCGGAGGCCGATACTTGACTATATTTGTAACATAAACATTTTCTCGTGTCAAGCCGATACTGTCAAGCAACTGGTTCAGCAGCTTGCCGGCGGCTCCCACAAATGGCTCGCCCTGCTCATCTTCGTGCTTGCCAGGCGCTTCACCGATAAACACGATGTCGGCGTCTGGATTGCCGACGCCCGGCACCAGCTGTGTTGCCTGAACAGCTAGCTCCGCACAAACATTGCTATCAATGATGTCTTGATATAGCTGTGTGAGCTGAGCCTGCTTACTTGTTGGCTGGTTGCTCATTACTTAAAACGTACTCGATATACTTCAGCCGTGATTCGCGGAAATCGCGAACTTCTTTGAAGCCAGCTTTTTCGGCGACGCGGTTGCTACCGGTGTTAACACTACGGGTGACGAGCTTCAGGCGCGGCAGTTCTAGATCTTCAAACGCAAACTCTGCCATGCGCTTCAGCGCAGCAGTTGCAATACCCTGGCGCGTCCAGTCTTTGCTAATCCAATAGCCAATTTCGGCATTCTCGCCTTTACGGTTCTTCTTGTCGCTGAGATCGAGCTGGTGAATCATGATGTGACCAACCAAGTTATGCTCGTGGAAAATCCCGAAACCAAAGCCAGTCTTTTTGCGCCAGTTCTCTCGAACAAGTGCGATAAACTCATTCGCTTCAACCAGGCCGTACTTGCCCTCCGCCCAATCAAGATACTTCTTGAGGTGGCTTTTGCCGGTGTTAATTGCGTCCGCAAGTGACTGGTCATCGCTGTGCTGCAGCATCCGCAGGCTCAGCTCGAGCTCATCGTCTGCTATCTCTACTTTGAGTGATCGTGGTAGTCGTGGCATGCTGGCTCCTCTAGTTGTTGGCTTGCTTCATGCTCAAGTTGTAACGACCGCGGTCGTCTTTCTCGAGTAGTTTGACTGGTCCTCTGTCGCCTTCACTGACGAGGTCTGACGGGTGCTTAACGTGCTCATCGGCCATCTCGCTGACATGTACTAGGCCTTCATGGCCGGGCATGAACTCGACGAAGACGCCGAAGTCCATCACTTTTTTCACTTCTGCGTCATACGTCGCGCCAATTTCTGGTTCAGCAGTAATTTCCTTTATCCATTTGATAGCGGCATCACGCGAGCTCTGGTCGGTTGCGGCAATCATCACGATACCGCCGTCTTTGATGTCAATTTCGACACCAGTCTCGTCGATAATCTTGTTAATCATCTCGCCACCTTTGCCGATTACATCGCGGACTTTGTCTTCGGGGATAGTGATGGTGTCGATGCGTGGCGCATAGGGGCTCATCTCGGCTCGTGGTTCTGGCAGGACACTGAGCATGTGCTTCAGCACTGTAGCGCGGGCGCGTTTGGCCTGCTGCAGGGCCTCGGCCAGGGTCTCGTGCGATAGGCCTTTGACCTTGATGTCCATCTGCAGTGCGGTGATGCCCTCGCTCGTACCGGCAACCTTAAAGTCCATGTCGCCGGCGAAGTCTTCTTGGTCCATGATATCGCTCAAGATAACTTCTTTGTCGCCGTCTTTCATCAAACCCATAGCGATGCCAGAGACTGGTCGCTTCAGCGGTACACCGGCGTCCATCATGGATAGCGTGGCTGAACAGACTGCTGCCATTGAGGTCGAACCAGCCGATGACTGAATCTCGCTGACAGTTCGGATGGTGTATGGGAAATCATCAGTGCTCGGAATAACTGGTATCAGCGCTCGCTCTGCGAGTGCGCCGTGACCGATTTCGCGCCGGCCTGGGCCGCGGATCGGTCGAATCTCACCAACTGACCATGATGGGAAGTTGTAGTGGTGAAAGAAGTTAGTTTCTTCGTCACGAGTCATGGTGTCGACCATCTGGGCGTATGATGTCGCCGCTAAAGTCGTTAGGTTGAGTGACTGAGTCAGTCCGCGGGTAAAGATAGACGAACCATGCGTCCGAGGCATCACGCCAACTTGACTGCTGAGCGTTCGCACGTCTTCTGGGCCGCGCTTGTCCGGGCGGACGCCGTCGTTGATGATGCCGTCGCGTACGACCTGCTTCATCAAGTGCGCAAATACTTCACTGACCTCATGGACTGATGGCTTATCTGAGTCATCGTCGTGCTCGACGTTAGCGAAATGCTCGACGGTACGTTCACGTAGTACTCGGACTGCTGCTTCGCGCTCGTCAGTCTTGGGGTTGGTCAGGCTTGGTTTACTGTCTTCGATGAACTTGTCCATCTCCTCGTGCAGGTCGTAGGTATCCTCAACAATTTCATATTCCTGAGCTTCGACGCCGACTTTTTTGATCAAATCCTGCTGCAATTTGATGACTGGCTGAATCGCTTCATGCGCTTTGGCCAATGCTTCAGCCATTACTTCTTCTGATACTTCATCGGCTCCGGCTTCGACCATCATGATTGCGTCTTCGGTGCCGGCCACAATTAGGTCGAGTTTGCTGTTCTCAAGTTGTTCATTAGTCGGGAAGGCAACTAGCTCGTCGTCAACTAGTCCCATTCGCACTCCGGCAACTGGTCCGTCAAACGGCGCCCCCGTCAGGCTAATTGCAGCTGACACTGCAGCCATCGCCACTAGGTCTGCACTTAACTCTGGATCCTGTGAGTACACACTCGCCACACCCTGAACCTCGTGATAGTAACCCTTTGGAAATAGCGGCCGAATCGGGCGGTCGATGAGTCGTGAAGCTAGTACTGCGTCTTGGCTCGGGCGACCTTCGCGCTTGATGAAGCGGCTACCGCTAATCTTTCCAGCTGCGTACATCTTCTCTTCATAATCAATCATCATCGGGAAGTACTCTGCGCCAGCTCTAGGACTGCTCGCTGCCAATGAGACACCCTGAACAACTGTGTCGCCATAGGTGACCAGCACGCTCGATGCCTGGAATGCCAAGCGGTTGACTTCCATTGAAAGCGCCCGACCGCAAAACTCGGTTTCGAGGCGAACTATTTTTTTATTAAATGGGTTTACAATGTCAGACATGTAAAACTCCTTCTCGTTATAAGTGGCGATGTATCAAGGTTCAAGTATCCAATAGTATTGATACCTGTGCGCTGACACATCAGCCTGATTTGTATTAGCAAGTGTTTACTTGGCGCTTCTTATCCCAAGCTTCTTGACAAGCTTAGTATACGCGTCTTCGTCGCTGCGTTTCAAATATTTGAGCAGTTTCTTGCGTTTGCCGACCATCTGGAGCAGGCCGCGGCGTGAGTGATTGTCTTTTTTGTGAATCTTCAGATGTTCGGTCAATTCTTTGATACGCTCGGTCAGCACCGTCACCTGGACCTCTGGTGAACCAGTGTCAGTTTTCGTCCGCTGAGCGTCTTTGATTGCTTTGGTCTTTTTCTCACTAGTAATCATTGCTTGAATACTCTACCAGATGAGCCTCTGATGTGCAACGTCTAGTTCAGAAAATCTTCTTCATCTGGGAATGGAGCGCTCGGGTCAAGCATAGTAGCAACCATCTCATCAATAATCTGGGAAGACCTCAGTAAATGTTGGGCCTGATTGACAGTAACTCTATCAGGAGAGCGACTCTCGACAAGCGCTAGTGGTCGATTGTCGGGCATGGAATTCGGTGATTTATCTACAGCAATAAAATACCCTCTGTGCTGCGGAGTAATATCTTCAGGATACGTGCTCAACGAATATGAATTACCTACAATGCCATCATCGAAATATTCAACAAATTCCGTTGCTTGCGGAATAACTTTACGTTCAGTTGCTTCATCGCGGACTTCAAACCCAACATGGTAGCTCGTACCTACATGCATCACATTGTCTCGTTCAGTCTTATTATCCCACCAACTTAGTTCCATCGCACCAACTGGCGGTAGATTGCCAGATTGATTAAGCTCATTAATGTCATAGTCTTCATCCGACTCAAACGTCACACCGACCATGCTGTCACCATGCTCAACGCTAAAATGATATTCAGCCCCGCCAACAGCACCAAACTGCTCAATGTCTGCCCTATTTGGTACGACCTCGTTCTCAATCATATAACGAAACACTCTCAGCTGAGTCTGCGTCATGACATCTTCGTGCGCTGTAGCGGGTACCATTCGCTCAACATCACCAAACTGTGAAGTATCAGGTATAACTTCATGCAACTTGTCGCCAGTCTCTGGTGATCCATGCAAACCAACAACGACGACAGCTCCGGCTGCAAAGCTGCCAACCGCAATAGCAGCTCTGCTTTCAACTATGCGCCGCGGTAAACTACGATAATCCTCCTGCTCGCTAGGTGGCGATGTGAATTGTATATTCTCGCTCATTAATAGTAAATTATACTATTTTTATTATTTTGTCAATTATATTAATATTCTCGATGCCATCCGATTGAGCAACTAAATAATCCCCAATTTGCAATCTACGCAGTTGTAGGCAATACCCACCTACACCTAGCTGCTGACCAATGTCCGCTGTGAGAGTGCGGATGTAGGTACCTTTTGATACCTTTGCGACGCATTTCACTTCTGGATAATCATAATTAAGAAGCTGTAACGAGTGAATCGTGACCTTCCTGGATGGCATTTCGACTTCTTTTCCCGCTCGCGCTAACTTGTAGGCGCGCTGGCCATTTATCTTGATAGCTGAGTGAGCCGGTGGCGTTTGCTCGATTTCACCTGTAAATTCTTTAAGCTCAGCTATTATTTCTATTTTGGTCGGCTGTTTGTTGCTAACGTCGGTTATTTCACCCTCGGTGTCGCCAGTTGAGCTAGTTTGACCCAACTGAACGGTAAATTCATAGGTTTTATCTAGCCCCATGAACTCGTCCTGCTGCTTGCAGGCTTTGCCGATTAGTACAATCAGCAGTCCTGTCGCAAACGGATCCAGCGTGCCAGCATGGCCAACTTTTGGCTGCTTCTGCCTTGTTTCTGCTCGAACCATGCCACGAATTTTGGCCACGACATCAAAACTCGTCCAGCCGGCTGGTTTATCGATAAGAAGTATTCCGTCCATAGACTAAATTTTGCTAACGCTTGATGTTCCCGTCGTGGTCAATCACGATGTCGCCGCCCTGGTCCGCGGGGGTAGCACTGGTGTCTTGGCGGGCGACGGGCAGCGGGCTTGGGCTGCTTGCGATGGCTTGCTCGACTGCTTGGCGAGCAGAGTCTACGCCGCTGTTACCACCTGTGTTTGTAGTCCGGGGCTGTGGAGCCGGCTGCTGTGGCTTAGGCAGCGGTGCTGGCGGCAGTGGAGGTGGTGGAGGTGATGGAGCCTGCGGTTGCGTCGTTGCCGGAGGAGCTGAGGGCTGTACAGTCTGGCTATTTGGGTCTGGGAGTGGTGGCGGAGGTGGCGGAGGAGTAATGGTCTTGTCATGCTTATGCATCGTTGGCAGCTGTGGGTGAACATTTATATGTGGTTTATCGCTTACTTCTTTATCAGTAGGACCGGTGTCATCTGGATTTGATGGATGTGAAAATATCTTGTTGTTGCCACTATCCTGACCAGCACTGTTGATGCTATTCGCGCCGTTGTTGGATGGACCTGTGCCTCGCAAATAGCCGCCATGAGGAGCTGATGAGTCCTGAGCAGTCGGCTGCGGAGCCTGAGGTGGTTCAGGCGGCTTGGGAACTGGTGGTTGGACTGGTTTCGCCTCTGGCTTATCTGGCTGAGCTTGTGGTGGCGATGGTTGTGCAGCTTGCTGTGCTTCCTGCTTCTGGTGCATCGCGGATAAATCCACACTTACACCATCTTCTGGCTTCGGCTTTGGTGGCTCGGGCGGTTGCTGATCGTTGTCAGTCGAGTCAGACTCATCACTAGTTTCAGCCACTTCAGCCGGGTTATCCTCTGGCATCGAAACCGGCTCTGGTTCAGGAACTTTCAGCTGTTCGATAATTTTGTGCTGATCGGCGCCGGCAGCCATCAATTGTGCTGCCATTGTCATCACTTTTGGACTGGTAACAGTACTGCTAAACATCTCTGTATTGTCGATAATGCCAGTTAGTAGCGCCTGGGCGCTGTCTTCAGTTAGTAGGTCTGAGCCGAGTGCTTCGGAAATACTAACAAGCATCTCCGAAACTGATGTTGCGTCGGGGTCTATCCAATTGACAGAACCGATGCTCGGCGCAGGCCCCTTGCCAGCGTTTATTGTTAGCACTTCTGCTTCGTGCAAGATGCGACCGTGCTCCAAGATAGCTTGATCAAGGTCCTGGCGTTTGCCCGCACCAATGACGATGATGACATCGATGTTGAAGTCACCCTGCGTAAAGTGAAAATCGTCTTTGGTAATGACCGTTTTATACGGGGTGATAAATATCTTCACTTGGTCTTCGATTAGTTTGTAGCGGAATTTGTCAGCTTTTTCTTTATCAAACGACAATACAAAATCACGCATCCGGTCGGTGCTAGACTCGAGGTTCTGATCTGTGCCCAGAAACTTCAATGACTCTGGCGGCTGCGAGCTGACAACTGCGGTAGCATGCTTCTTCATAGTCTGCAGCATATGTGTGAGACCGATGGTGGCGCTTATTTCATCAGTACTCGGTGAATTATTGGTCGTAACAACGATGCTGCCGGCATTTTTCAGCTGCTCAACGATTGATGATTTGGCTTTTTTAGGATCCACTACTGCCACTCCTGTAAGATTGTTTGTGCTTTAGTGCTTGCCCATGTCACGATTTGGCCGCTGACGTCGACGTGCTGTCCGTTGATGATGTCCATTTTGACTACCCTTTCTTGATATTTGTTTATTTTTGGTTGATATATAGACATTAGCACTATTTGGTAGTTATGTCAATATTGTGCTTTTCATATGGACTTACTTTACAATTCTACTGATGTCGGCTATAGTCCAATGTCGAGTTCATAATACATTATTTGAGGAGCATTATGCCAGTTATTAAATCTGCACAGAAGCGAGTTCGCCAGGAGGCCAAGCGGCGCGAACGCAATCGCATTTTCAAAAAAGAGCTACGCCAACTGACGAAGCGAGTTGAAGCAGCAGTCGAGACCAAAGATACCAAAAAACTAAACGACCTACTACCGAAGATTCAGTCTAAACTCGACCGTGCCGTCAAGAAAAATCAAGTCCCAGCCAACACGGCTCAACGACGCATGTCACAGCTAACTCGTATCGCCAAAGAAGCTGGCGCCAAGCCGTACGGCAAAACTAAAGCAACGACCAAGAAGAAACCAGCCGCAAAATCTGCAGCCAAAAAGAAGTCCGCCGCAAAGAAATCAACCACAAAGAAAAAACCAGCTGCCAAGAAAGCTACTAAGAAGTAGTTCCCAGCTGCGCCGACAAATTAAGCAGCAACTGCTCGACGATTTCATCGTCGGGCGTTTTGCTTGATTTGATAGCAATGTCTGCCTCAGTAGTGATTATAATCATCGAGCGAATCTGCTCCATGGCGAGGCCACTAGCCAGCTGCCAATTCTTTTTAACGACGAACGGATGCAAACCACTCACACGCGAAACCGCTTGCTGATTGCTGGTATTCGCCGCGACAATCTGAGTGATAACTTCCAGCTGCCAGGCCAATACCCCGAGTATGTCCGGCGCAGCGGTGCCACTCAGACGCAGCTGGCGATAAATTTCGATTGCTTGCTCAGCCTGCCCTGTCGCCAGCGTGTCCGTCAGCGCAAACGCCGACTCTTCCAGGCTAGCTGGCGTCAGTTCATCGATACGCTCGACACCAATTGTATCAGCGCCCATCACCAGTTTACGCAGCTCAGCATCAAGCAACTGTTGGTCGGCGCCGATTTTATCGACGAGGTGGCGGGCCGCACCACTGCTGATAGACGCGCCGAGCGCAGAGCAACGTTTGCGAACGAAGTCAGCTGCATCATGCGGCTTCAAAGGGTCACAAGTGATGATATCGGCGCGCTTCTTGAGCGTTTTATAGTAGACAGTGCGCTTGTCGATTTTATCCTCGACTAGAACTAAGCCGTTACCTTCGCCGGTCGCTTCGATTACTTGTTCGATATCTGCTGCTAGTGATTTGTTATCACCGAGCCGCTCAACTATCACCAAGCTACTCGAGCCAAACAGCGACTGACCGGCCAGTTCTTGCAGCAGCCGGGGCTTATCAATATCTTTGCCGACCAGCTTGACGAGCTGCTCGTAGTCGCTCGCCAACGAATTAATCGCCTGGGTGCGAGCGTAGGAATTGGAGCCGAGGATTAATGAAGTCATCTGTCACCAAGAATATCAGATTCATGCATGGCGGCTGATTAGATTACGATGCGGCGAGGTCAAACTGGCGCTCAAAAGTGCTAGATATTATGAACTTCGTCTGGTTGTGCATCAAAACGAGGTGGCTGGTTGGGTGCATCTGGGCCATATACCGTGTCAGGGTCACCAGGGCGGGCTTTGAGTCCTTCGCTAATTGTATCTTCAAGTGTTTTTGAATCAGGATCATCTGCCCTGTCAATTCCTTCCTGAATTGTCTTATCAAGACCGCTTAGCCGTTCTTTAACTGCTGGCGTCTGTTCAATTGGTCTACCGTTCTGCAAGTCTTCGTCTAGTTTATCCAGAGCTGGTGGACCTAGAACTGCTAGCGCAACACCCGCGACAGTTGCTCCGATAGCCAGCTTACGAGGAGTTACTACAACAGTCGTCGCTTGCTCCTGTATTTAACTCGATGATTGGTTTGTTCCAATTAAGTTTGCCCATTGCACATCCCAACTTTTATACGATTTTTTATTTCTAGCTGAATCATTTTCATATAACAACATTAGCATTACTTTGTGCTTATGTCAATAAGTAGTTGTTATTTTTGACAGTTTTTGCAGTGGTGTGTACCACGACCATTCAACATAATCTTACTAATCGGCGCGCCACACTCGAGACACGGTTCATTCGCCCGACCGTACACACGCGCTTCATCAAAATATTTGCCGAACCGCCCTAGCCCATCGACATAATCAGAAAAACTAGTGCCGCCGAGCTCAATGCTGCGCTGCATCACCTGCGGGATTGTTTCCACCAATCGTTCGACTTCTGCTCGGCTCAAGCTTTTCGACTCCCGTGTCGGGTCAATACCGGCCAGACTTAATGCTTCGTCGGCGTAGATATTGCCGATACCAGCTATCATCTGCTGATCAAGCAGCGCGGTTTTGATAGCAATCGTCCGCCGCGCCAGCCGCTCAGCTAGGTAGTCAGCCGTAAAATCATCGCTAAAAGGTTCCGGCCCGAGCTTAGCAATCAGCTGATTGTTCTCGACCTCGGCCGTCGGCACCAGCTTTATCCAGCCGAATTTGCGTTGGTCGTTATAAAACAATCGCTGCCCAGATGTAAAGTAGAAAATTGTTCGACTGGTGCTATCGGGCAAATCCTCGACTAAACTTTTGGTTGGGTGGCCGCCGCCGACGCGTTTGCCATCTGGCTCTACCACCACCAGCTGGCCACTCATCTTCAGATGAATAATCAGAGAGTAGTCACTGGATAAATCAATTATTAAAACTTTTGCTCGCCGGCGAAAGTCGCTAATCGTCGAGCCAACTACAAACTGCTCGATGTCTGCCGGACTACCATAGAATTGCCCATCAGGCGCCTTGGCCGGACTGACATCGCGGCGTTCGATGCGATCAATCGTCTGACCATCTAGCACACTGGCTAGACTGCGTTTGACTGTTTCGACCTCAGGGAGTTCAGGCATACTACATCTTCCTCAGCGCAACGTTTAGCCAGTCGGTGTTGCCAATAGTCTTCTGCTTCTCATAAATCATCTCGTAGCTTGAACCTGCCAAATTTCTAATATTCTCAACGGAGTAATAGTAAAACAACCGCTCACCGAAAGAATCAGTCTGATGCTGTTCCCGGTAGTCTTCAGCTCGCTTGGTCGATATATAGAAGACCCCACCTTTTACGAGGCTACTAGATGCATCTAGTAGTAACTTCTTTAACTGGTCTTTGTCTAAGTGGAGCACGCTCGCAAACGCGAATATTGCATCGATGTCTTTTGGGAAACTAAATTCTGTCATATCTTGAACACGGAACTCAGCATCTGTGACGTGGGCTTCGGCAAGCCTTACGAATGACTCGGCATAGTCGATTCCAAGATATTTGGTAGTGCGCTTTGTAATTTCCTTAGCATCCCGGCCATCACCGCAACCGAGTTCAACCACATATGGATTACTCTTCCCCAGGATGTTAAACACACGTTCGACAGCATCTGCTCTGCTGCCTATGCCTTTAAAATACTCTGAGAACTCCTCTGCCTTGTCTTCATAGGTCTGCTTCGTCACGTCCACCTGCTCATCCATTGTTAAGCTCCTGTTTTAACTCGTCCACTGAGTCTACAAACACGAAATGACTTAGCGACTCGAAACTGTGCTCCTCTTGAGCTCCGCCAATCACATACACCGTTTTATTGCTAGTATCAGCATCAGCTAAGAATGCACCGAGCTCGATGTAGGCACCTCGCATGCCCGGGGCAGAAAACAACACAAATATGTCAGCGCCGGCTGCGCTGATTAGTTCATTTTTCATAATTACATGAAGTTTAGGGTTATTGTTGCCTCGGAATGGTTTTGGGAGGATTTCCTCATTCCACCATTTATAGGAGATTGTAAAGTCATGTTCCTCTAGCCATGCTGCCAGCTTTTTTGCAGCTGGCAAATTGTTTGTCCTGGACGCAATATAAACGCTACTCACAATACTCCGAACCACCGATGACTGAGCCCAGTGGACTGTCGCAGATTTGCTGTGTCGTGGCTTCTCCGGCGCGGTCGGGTAGTGTCGTAAGTGTTTCTATAGTCGTGCGAACCAGCAGAATCATCATCACCAACGCCACGATCACGCCAATCAAGCTCGCCAGGACTAGCCCGGCAAAGATTGCCAAAAATCGATTAGTCCGCTTAAGTTGTTTGAGGATTTGAGCCTGAACTTCGGCTTCGCTTAATGGTTCCTGGCTCATTTCCAACACTCCTCAATCGAATAATCTACGTCTAATTTCACTGGCAGCTCATAGATATCCTGCATTAGTCCCTGACCTTGCTTGGCGACGGCTTCTGCCATCCCCTGTGGCACTTCAAGCATGATCGAGTCATGGACTTGCAGCACTTGCTTCGCCTCAACTGGTAACTCCTGCTCGAGTTTAAGCATGGCTAGTTTGGTGATATCGGCCGCGCTACCCTGCATCGGCATGTTGACTGCCGCCCGGTAGGCGGCTTCGCGAACAGCAAAGTTGCTAGCATTAACATCTGGCGTCGGTCGGCGGCGGCCCATCACGGTTTCGACGTAGCCCTGTTCTTTAGCCTGCTTACGGAGCTGCTCAATATAATTTTTGATAGCTGACCGTACCTCGAAATAACGCGCGATAAAATCTTTGGCCTCGACCATAGTCATACCCGTGCCTTGACTGAGCCCATGTGGCCCCTGGCCGTAGAGGATGCCGAAATTAACCGCCTTTGCACTGTAGCGCTGCTGTTTGCTGACGTCGGCTGGCTTGATGTCATACATCACTGCTGCCGTCGCCTGGTGGATGTCAGCACCGTCGTTAAAAGCATCGATCATATCCTGTTCTCCTGCCAATGCCGCCGCCAGCCGCAATTCAAACTGCGAGTAGTCGAGGTTCACAAACACATACCCCTCAGCCGGCACAAACGCCTGGCGCACCCGCCGGCCATGCTCAGAGCGGACAGGGATATTCTGTAAATTTGGATCGTGACTACTGAGTCGGCCAGTCTGGGCGGTGGTCAGACTAAAGGTAGTGTGGACACGGCCATCATCGGCCACATAGTCCGGCAGCGGATCGATATAGGTGCTTTTGAGCTTGCTGTACTCACGGTAATCGCTAATCAGCACAATGATTGGGTGTTGGTCTACTAGTTTCGCGAGCTCGCTGGCTGCGGTGCTGTAGGCAGACTTGGTTTTCTTGATGCCAATCGTTGGCAACCCAAGCGTCTCAAACAGGATGCCGCTTAACTGCTGCGGGCTGGCGATGTTGAACTCTTCGCCCGCCAGACCATAAATCTCTTGTTCGAGGTCGATCAGGTAATCGCTAAACTCCTCTGCCAATACTGACAGCTGTTCGGTATCAAGCAACAACCCACGGGACTCGACGCGCGCTAGCAGCGCCGCGCTCGGAAAATCGATATCGTCCGCCACTGATTTCAACTGACCAGTGTCAGCGAGCGCACTAGCCTGATGTTCGCGTAGCTGCCACATCAGGGGTAAGATTTGTTCGATTTCATCTGGTAACTCATAGCCGAACTCACTTTGGACTAGCTCGCCGAGTTCCTGATGGCGCCGCAGCGGGTTGAGGATAAATCCAGCCAGCTTCGTATCATGACTAATCGAATCGAGTGGCGTTTGCTCGCCCCACATCTCTTTCAGCAGCGGTTTTAAATCATGGCCAACTAGCTGTGGTTGCGTCACTTTCAGCCAGCGCTGGTCGCACTCGGCGTAACGCTGTAGGCTGTCTGAGCAATACAGCGCATCACCAGCAGCAAACACCACCACCTCGTCACCCTCGATATTATCTAGCTCAACCAGTTCTGCGGCACTCAACTCTGGTGCTTCCGCGTGCTCGTCAGTTTCCGGCGGACCGTATAGCTCATCGACTCTGGTCAACAGTGAACGGAACTTCAGTTCGTGCAGCTTGGTGCGCAACTTCGGGACATCAAGATTGTGGATGTCGCTAGCCTCAGGCTCAAACTCAACCGGCGCGTCGAGCATAATCGTCACTAGCTTCTGTGATAAATACGCCATGTCCTTGTCGGCTGCGAGTTTGTCGTGCGTCGCCCCGGTGATTTCATCAAGTTGTTCGTAGACGCCGTCAAGCGTCTCGTATTTCTGCAGGAGCTTGTTAGCGGTGACTTTGCCGACGCCCTTAACTCCAGGAATATTGTCTGAACTATCGCCCATCAGGGCTTTGAGATCGATAAATTGTTTGGTAGTCAGGTCGTATTTGTCAGTGAAGTGGTCGACGTCAAAATACTCAAGGTTGCTCAGACCAGTCTTCAGCGCCGCAACGTGCGTATGATCGTTAACCAACTGCAACGCATCGAGGTCTGAGGTGATAATAATCGTCTCGACACCAGCATCCTCGTGCGCCTTTTCAGCCAGCGTACCCAGAATATCATCCGCCTCGTAGTCATCGCACTCATACAGCGGCCAGCCCAGGGCCTCGAGCAAATCTCGCAGAATCGGAATCTGAAGTCGCATGTCGTCCGGCATCGGCTTGCGGCCGGCTTTGTACTCGGGGTACATAGCCTTGCGCGAGCGGATATTAGTCTTAGATTTATCCCACGCCACCACTACATAGTCAGGCTCGAACCGCTTAATTGCCTCGAGTGCCATCGTCGCGAACCCAAACACCCCGCCCGTCGGCGTGCCGTCGGGTAAGCTGAGATGCTGCATCGCAAAGTGACCGCGGTAAAATACCGATTTGCCGTCAATAACTACTAACTTTTTACTCATTTAGTTACAAGTATACACTTGATGCCGTCGCGTTAGGCGCTATGGTGTTGCCGAGCGAGCTTGCGACGCTCCCTCACGGACATTCCGCCCCAGACTCCAAATCGTTCACTGTTGCCCAGCGCGTAGTCAAGGCATTCTGCCCGCACATCACAGCCGCGACACACTCTCTTTGCCCCGAGCGCATTACCGCCCTTTTCAGGAAAGAATACCCCCTGATCGATGCCAAAACAGTTAGCTTGACTTCTCCACGAATCATCGCCGCTGCGATGATCTGGTAGCTGCCGACTATCTGATACATCATCGTCGGTGACGTCCAGCTCATCCTCAGAACTACGACCCAAAAGCTCATCAACATCAGTCGCGAGTCCTTGTGGTAGCGACGCCACAAGTAGGCTTATTATTCGGTCTTCTGCGAAACGTCCACTGCGCTTATCGTAAAGTGCAATCTTCCAGGCATCGCCCAAAATTGTTGAAATCTGACTGTCAGTCAAAGCTGCATGAACGACCTCAACAGTCTCGGCTTGTCGTTCAGAGTCTGCAGCAGCCACATCGAAACCAAAGTGACTGCTCAAAACACTAAACACAGCTTCATATATGGCTGGTGTTGACACGGTAACGTCCTCTCCAAACAATGCCCGCGCAAAATCATAGCGTTCGCCCGCGATTAGTTCATCCAGGTCTATGCGTGTAGTCGTTTTTTTTTAGGTCTAACACCAAGCTCTGCAATCTCTTCGACTAATGGCGCAAAATCACTATCTAAGTCAAATCCTTCAGCAATCTTCAATCCGTAGCTGACGCGCAGGCTTGTTTTGACTGACCCCTCAGTCAGCCCGTGCTCCTCAGCGATAACTGCAATGTCATGCACCATGTCACAATCATTTAACCCTAGCAGCTCATCGAGCTGAGCACGCTTATCATCAGCAACGGCTCGACCGCGAGGTTTTGTGGCTCTATATTCTGCGTATTGCTGAATCATCGCACTTAGTACCTGACGCTGCTGCGGCAACGCTAACTGCGAAAAAACTCGGCGCAACATATCTTGGTGCTCATTGCCCTGAGTAATAGCCTCAAAGAACCAGCTGCGCCGCTCGTGCGTCGACAAATCATCACCACTAAGTGAGTTTGGATGGTCTGATAATCGCTTTTTCAGTTCGACATGGATAGCGTGGAGTTGTTCGGCGGTAGTCTGCTGCTCGTCTGGAGATGACTCGCTGTTATGTCCATCACGAACAGGCTGTTCAGCTGAGCCACTGTCTAGAAAAACCCGTCTCAAACCGCGCACTTTTGTCTGTTCAGTTGTATCAGCGGTCGGCTTCGCGACCGAAATTGGCACCCGCCCTTCAACCACCGAAAGCTGAATGCCAGCTGCTTCCGCCAACGGAGTAACTACCCTACGCCACTGTGCAGGGTCTTCAAAGGTCGTCGGGTCAAGCGGATCGCCTAGCTCGCCATTCGCTTGTGCGAACATCAAATGCCCAAGTAACGCCGCGTCCTCATCGGAAAGGCGTGGTGTCGGTTGTCCATTCTCTAGTGTCATTGATGAATAGTATAAACTCGAGCAGCCAGAATAAAAATTGCTTACGCTAAACTGTTAACGTAGTTCTCAAGATCTGCAAAGTATTGTCCGATGCTGTCGTCGTTGATTATCACTCTATCCGCCAGTTCTTTGACTCCCAAAATATTGATTACGGCCTCATCATCACCATCGCCATAAAGCTCTGACTCTTCCTGCTCGATAAACTCCTCCAGCGTAGGCTCATCACCTTCACGTTGGCGCTTCTGAGAGCGTTTAAACCGAACTTCTCGAGGGGCGTCTACAAAAATTAGACGCCCACCGGCGGCCAATAAAGCCCTAGCTTCACCCAGTGAACGAATGCCGGTCACAGCCAGACCGTTATATTCCTCCTGCTGGTCACGGTATGTCTCTAGTGCAACCTCCACCAGTGCTCCAGCGCCACGCTCCTTGCGCAGCTGATCCGCTGTTTTGTGCAGGGTCTTACGCTGAATATTGCCATACTTCTTCTTTGCAACAACTCGAACCATGTTTGATGTCGAACCATGCAGTAAATTATGTTGTTCAATCAGATATTCAGCTCCAATGTCCTTGCCTGCAGCGAAAGTCCCCGCAAAACCAAGAATCATTGCAGATAGTTGTTTAGTTTGCGAACGTCTTTGTGCTTACGGAGTTTGGTTAAGGCTTTGGCTTCAATTTGCCTGATACGCTCACGGGTCACGCCGAATTCGTGGCCAACTTCTTCGAGAGTGTGGGTTTTGCCGTCATCAAGCCCAAACCGCATTCGCAAAATCTTTTGTTCACGCGGCGTCAAGTAGTCGAGCATATCGTTGACGTGCTCCTTGAGCAGCTGAACAGTGGCGCTTTCGCGAGGGCTGGGAGTGTCTTCGTCTTCGATAAAGTCACCGAGCACTGAGTCTTCCTCATCTTTGCGAATCGTCGCATCGAGGCTAGAGATGTCCTGCTTGATTTTCATGATGTGTTCGACTTTTTCGACTTCGATTTCGAGCTCTTTGGCTAGCTCTTCATTAGTCGGTTCGCGGTTGAGGTCTTGGGTCATACGGCGGTGAGTCCGCAGCAGTTTGTTGATAGTCTCGACCATGTGCACTGGGATACGAATCGTTCGCGCTTGGTCGGCAATCGCGCGGGTAATCGCCTGGCGAATCCACCAAGTTGCATAGGTGGAGAATTTAAATCCCTTTTCCGGGTCGAACTTCTCGACAGCACGCAGCAAGCCGGTGTTGCCCTCTTGGATTAGATCAAGCAAATCAAGCCCACGACCAACGTAGCGCTTGGCGATGCTGACGACCAGTCGCATGTTGGCCTCGGCCATCTCGTCTTTAGCCTGTTTGTCGCCTTTTTGGACGCGACGAGCGAGCGTCACCTCCTCTTCAGCATTCAGCAATGGAACCTTACCAATCTCACGCAGGTAGAGTCTGACTGAGTCGTCAGAGACGTCATCCGCGTATTTTTTCTTCTTGGAGTCAGTCTCGTCGTCTTCTTCGGCATCGTCATCAAGGATAGTGATGCCTTGGTCAACAAGTTCCGAATACAATTCATCGAGCTCTTCAACATTAGTCTGTGTATCAGGGATGAGTTTAAAGATTTCTTGCTGGAAAATCTCACCTTCTTTTTTGGCGCGCTCCATCAGCTCTTCGCGCGCGGCTTTGAGCTCTGCTTTCGTTAGCTTCGCCTGCTTCTTAGCTGGCTTTCTTGTCTTCGCCTTTGATTTAGGTTTACTATTTGATTTCGACGTAGTCGATTTTTTGACCATTATGACTCCTTATTTAGCGCTTGCCATGACTTGATAAGTTTCTCCGCCAACTCGCCGTCGCCCTCTTCTTCGGCTGCTGCTATCCGACGACTTAATTGTTTGCGGCTTTGTTCGATATTTAGTTTTGCAAGCCTGAGCGCTAATTGATCGGCTTCGACGATAGCGTCGGCTTGGCTCCAATCAGCGAATTCTTCTTCGGCCCGTAACTCTAGTATTTTGACAAAGTTATCCACATTTTTCAACTCTGACTGACGTAAATCCGCTGCTGCGCACTTTGATTTCCGAAGAACCTGCAGCACCGCAGTCCTGTCTTCGTCGTCGCTGATGGCGTCTGGCAACTGGTCGATACTGATTCTCGCTGCCGGATAAGCCAGTGTCAGGCTCAGCAAGCTGTCGAGGATTGTCTGTTGTTGGGTAAGCGAATCTGGCTCTAGGTCGGCCTTAATCTTTTTCTTGCGTGGCGCCTGAGCGGCACGCTGCTTGTTGTACTGTCGCTCCACCGCAGCCGCAGAACTACCGAGCATTGCCGCTATCTCCTGTAGGTAGTGGTCACGCTCGACTTCATCTTCAAGGCCGATCAAAACAGTAAATACAGCACTCGTGAAGTCAACTTTTCCTCGAGCACTGTCGAGGTCAAACTGCTGTTGATAATAGCGAATCACCCAGTCGACCGCATAGCTCCGTTGTTCGATTAGTTCACGCCAGTCGTCGGGGTTATCAGAGATGATATCGTCAGGATCTTGCCCGTCAGGTAGCTCAATAACGAACAACTTCAGTCCCTGCTGCTGCGCCAGCGGAATGCCACGCAGCGTTGCGCGCAGCCCGGCGTCGTCACTGTCAAACGCAAAAGCAATATTTTCGGATAAGTATTTTATCTGGCGCAGCTGCTGGGTGGTTAGAGCTGTTCCGGCAGTCGCTACCACGTTCTTCCATCCTTCTTGGTGGGCACTGACGACATCAAGGTTGCCTTCGACGACGATTGCCAAGTCCTCAGTCCGGATGGCTTCTTTAGCAAGATGCAGACCAAACACATGACGACTTTTATCGTACAGTTTCGTCTGAGACGTGTTGATGTATTTCGGACCTTTTACGTCATCACTGAGCAAACGACCGGTGAACCCAATCGGTTGCCCCTGACGATCAGCCAGCGACACCAACACCCTATCACGAAACATATCGAACAACCGTCCACTGCGCTCGACGCTAAGCCCGGCGTCTGTAAGTGCCTGCTTGCTGATATCCTGGCTCAACAGCTCACTCGTCAGCTGGCTACCACCGGCTGGTGCATATCCGATATGAAAATCTTCTATAACTTGGCGACGGAAGCCTCTGGTCTTCGTCACGTAGTCGAGCGCAGTCGAATTACCAAGCAGTTGCTGCTGATAAAACTTAGTAGCCTTGCGTAGCGCTGCCTCGGCATCTGCCCGACGCTGTTTAGAGTAGTCGGAGCGCTGACCAGTACTGAGCTCAACGCCAGCCCGCTTTGCCAACAGTTCCAATGCCCCGCGAAAATCAAGACCCTCGACTTCCTGGACAAAGGTATAGATATCGCCGCCCTTGTTAGCACTAAAGTCATGCCAAATTTGCTTATCAGGGCTAACGATGAAACTCGGCGTTTTTTCCTGGGTAAATGGCGACAGCGCCTTGAGGTTGCGTCCGGCTCGTTTCAGCTCTAAATAATCACCGATGACGTCTTCAATCGGTAAACGTTCCTTGATTAATGCGACCTCATCCATACTATTAAGGATATAGTTTTTAGGGGTCAGAAGCTAGCGAGCGCGCCATATGACCGCTGTTATGACTAGATTAAGTAGCATAAAATCGATATCCTAGTAGCATATGGATTACGCTAATGACTACAACACACCATTTCTGCAACGTCCTGGCGCCAAAAAACGCCTCGGAATCGCGCTCGGCGGCGGATTATTACTACTGATACTGATTATTACCGTCATTAACGCTACGTTCAGCACCGACGGCGAAGAAGCCGCGCTCGACCGCGCAGCGCGCAGTATGTACGTCACCAAAGGCATCGCAGATCTCGCCAGCAGCTATTCCCAAGATAACTTCGTTAAGCACACCGCCGCCTCGCTTGGCGCGATTGCTACTACCCAGGCCCAGCAAGTTTCGACTATTAAAGCAGAGGTCTACGGCAGCGGCTACGCGCCAGTTGAGTCAAATCTCGTCGAACAAGATGAAGCCCTCAGCGAAGCCGCGCGTGCAGGAAACCAAGAGGAGCTAGCTGCCGATTTCATGGCCCAAGCGCTGCAAGCTTCGATCAACGAATTGTCTACAATTGAGGGTCAGTTGCCCGATAGCTACGCCGAGCAACTGCAGTCAATGCGTGCCGACCTGGCGCTCTACCTCGAAGAGATTGCCCCAGCAGACAACTAATAGCGCGTTATCGCCATTGGCTGCTGGCCACTGGTCGGTAGACGAAAGACTTCCACCCCAAGCTTTAGCGCTTCGCGCAGCATCAGGTCAGTCATATTAACGTCACCGTGTTCTCGGTGTGGGTGAACCGCGTGGGAGACCGGTGCGCCCCAGAT
>Ga0136601_1000015_pt1 | contig 98980 bp, 80 predicted proteins | sample AntRauMFilla2699_FD_181020 | JGI IMG/M metagenome (GOLD analysis project Ga0136601, IMG submission 181020) | Saline lake microbial communities from Rauer Islands, Antarctica - Metagenome Filla 2 #699 | ecosystem: Environmental > Aquatic > Non-marine Saline and Alkaline > Saline | place...
AAGCCTTCATTTTTTTATCTAATTGCAAATAACGCAATTGGACCAACTCTTCATTGAGCTTGAAATTAGATTTGTTGTTTTTGTAGTATTCATCCACATCAGATGAATCAATAACATCTTTTAATTCCCTTTCTATAAGAGCATCTTTATAAGCTTTTTTAAACAGCTGCTCCTCATATTTTTTAGCCAACTCTCTAAAATCAATTTGTTTTTCTTCTGGCAAATTCAGCTTGGCCCTATCCAACAAAAGTTTATCTGTTGCCCAATTCTGAATATAAGTTTTTGCTGCGATTGTACTATCCTGTTCAGACAAGTCCTTTGAAATATGTTGGTTGAGCTCATCAAATTCTAGGTAATGGGTGTTCACCCGTGCGACGTAATCTGAATTTTCTTTTTCTGAAAAAAGAGAACAAGCCCCTAAGGTAAAGGAAAATAAAATCAATAGTATTAACTGTTTATTTCTCAAGTTCTTCTTTTAATTGTTTTAAAACGTCATTATTAATTTCGACATCATAATCAGCTCTCAATTCTGAAACTACATCTTCTTCTTTTTGATTCTGAAGATGACTTATGATTTTACCATTTACTTCTTTAAATTCTGGGATTTTTGAAATTTCAACTTCCTTTACATCCATTATCATAAACTGGTCCAAGTGCTTATATATTTTACTTAATCCCTCTTTAAATTTAAATTTTTTCGGAAGTTTGTCTGAATCTTCAGCAAGAGTCACTTCTTCAATAATTATATTTTCCGGTAAATTAATAGCCAAAGTGTCTGTCTTGCTTCTCTTTTTCAATTCTGATCTAAGAGTTTTCAGTGATTTTTTGTCTTTAGAAGTGTAAAGCTGTCCTTGCACTTTAGAAGGAATGACAAACTCTTTTTTGTGATTTTCATAATACTTCTTTTGTGCTAAAGAATCTTTTGAGACTGGCTCCCAGATTTTAGCTGACATATAATCAAAAATCAAAATACCGTTTTTGTATTCATCAATTTTCTCCCCGAACTCTTTATCGATTTCTGGTAATTTGGTCTTGTGATAGTTGAGAAGTTCACTGTACACAAGATCATCAACAGCGGTTTCGAGGACAACCTCATTAGCTGGTAATTTGGATAAGCTGCGTTGCTGTCTTTCCAGATATTCCCCGAAGGTTTTATAATCTACTTGATGGTCTTCTACACGAAAAATGAATTGAGACGTAGACGTTTCATCAGGCTCATAATTCCATTTTCCTTTAGAAAAACTTTCATCCATTAAACCCAAAAAGTGATTTTTAGCTTTTTCGCTAATTTCCACCTCGTACAATTTCTCTAAATCTTCTTTGATTTTGGAAACTAATACTTTTGAACGCGAAGAACTTTTAAGTCTTCTCTTATAATCATCCTTCACCTCATCGTAAGGCTCTAAAGGAATAGTTTCAATTAATTTGACAATATGCCAGCCAAATCTTGTCTTGAAAGGCTCGGTATAATCGCCTTCATTTTCAAGTTCGTAGGATTCGTTTTCATAAACTTTTGAATTTAATCCTCCCAGGCTAAAAGGCGAAACATAACCTCCATTACTTGCTGTATTGGGATCCTGACTGTATTTGATCGCCAGCTCGTGAAAGTCTTCACTTTCTTGTAAACGCTTGTATATCTTTTGAATTCTTACCTCTGGATCCTGAAGGGAATCGCTTGGAAGCAACATGATATGAGCCGTTTTTAACTGACCTTTGGATGGACGCTCACCAGTCTTTTTGATAATATGGTAGCCAAAATCTGTTTTCACAGGGTCGGAGACTTCTCCAACTTCTAGGTTGTAAGCTTTATTTTCAAACTCGTAAACCATCTTGAAAGTATTGAACCAGTTAAGATCACCTCCATTGGCTTTCACCGAAGGATCATCAGAAAACTGTTTGGCTAAACTTTCGAAATCTTCACCATTTTCAATACGCTTTTTTAGCATCAAAGCTTTTTGATAAACAGCAGTTGTATCGGCTTCAGTATTTGGAAGGTTTAATAAAATATGGCTGGCTCTCACTTCAGTTTTGGTTCTGTCATAAGTTTCTTTCACCATGGCTTCGGTCACTTCACCATTGGATATGTAATTATCAGCTATTTGTTTATAATACCTACCGAACTCTTTTTGGAAAGAAGGAAGGGTGTCTAGTCCAAGGTGATAAGCAGACTTAAGCTTTAAGTGGAAATTTATGAATCGATCGAGGTGTTGTTCAATAGATTCGTTCGATGAGGAAATGAGATCAGCATTTTTTTGAAAAGAATTCACAAATTCTTCAACTTTGTGTTCGTCATCATTAATTTTAAAGAGAACTTCATTTTTAATTTGAGCATTGGAAACAAAACATATGAGACATATGCAAATACTAAAAAGTGATTTCATTTTTAAAATTTTGGAAGCAAAAGTAAGAAAAATGCCAATGCACACAATGTTTAAGTTTTTTTAAAAAATGCCGTTTACAGCCTTAACTTTAGAAAGATAAAAGTAAACTTGCCTTATGAAATATATTACTGAAGTTATTATTGATAAACCCAGACAAGAGATTATCGATGCTTTTGAAAATCCCGATTTGCTTCCACATTGGCAGCGTGGCTTGAAACGAAGTCGTGTAATTAGCGGAGAAAATGGAGAAGTTGGCACTAAGAGGAAACTTTACATCACCATGGAAGGACAATCTATAAAAATGACGGAGACCATATTAAAAAAAGACTTACCAAACGAATGGCATGGGCGATACACTTCTAAAGGAATGGAGAGCACTCAAAAAAATTACTTTGAAGCGATAAATGAAAATCAAACCAAATGGACGTCTTACAGTGAATTCAAATTCTCAGGGTTTATGGTATTAGTTAGTAAATTGCTTCCGGACATATTCAAAAAAAGATCAAAAGTCGTTCAGCAAGATTTCAAAGCGTTCATAGAAGAAGGTAAGAGTGTGAAAACAAATTAGGTAAGGTTTGTTTTCATATTTATATTGACTTTATTTGTAAAAAAAAAAAATGAAACACATAATTTGCATCGCCTTATTAGCGCTTAGTTTTACCTCTTTTTCCCAAACCAAAGTGGGTACAGTCAATAACGAATACATCCTTTCCCAGATGCCAGAGATCAAAGATGTAGAAGAAAAATTAAAAGTCTACAGCGCCAAACTAGACAGTACCATTCAAGAAAAGTATGTTGCTTACCGTGAAGTTTTGGACGATTACAATGAGAAGGAAAAAGAAGGCATGAACGATGTGATGAAAAAAATAAAGCAAAAAGAAATTGTTGATCTAGAAGAAGATCTCAAAAAGCTTCAGCAAAATTCATCGCAAATGCTACAACTGCAACAAGATGAATATTTGAGACCGCTTTACAACAAAATTGGTACTGCTATCGAAGAAATCGTCAAAGAAGAAGGTTTCACTCAAATTTTTGATGAAAACAACAGTATCATTTATATAGATCCTGAATTTGATATTACTCTTAAGGTTATTGACAAACTTGGTATCGAAATTAAAGAAGAATCAGCAGATGTGATTCCAGAGGGAAATTCTGGTAATTAGATTCTAACTCATCTTAAAAACAAAAAGCTCGAAATTTACATTTCGAGCTTTTTTAATAGATATATATTCTGAAAATCTATCTGCTGTAGTTTGGTGCTTCTTTGGTAATAGAGACACTATGAGGATGACTTTCCATAACTCCGGAGGCTGTGATTTGCACAAATTCTCCGTTTTCCTTCAAGGTTTGAATATCTTTTGCACCACAATAGCCCATACCAGCTCTTAAGCCACCGATAAATTGAACCATGCTTTCTACCAATTCACCTTTGTAAGGCACCCGTCCCACAATGCCTTCAGGAACTAGCTTTTTGATATCATCTTCTACATCCTGGAAGTATCTGTCCTTAGAACCTTTATCCATAGCTTCTATAGAACCCATCCCTCTGTAAGATTTAAACTTTCGTCCTTCATAAATGATAGTTTCTCCTGGAGATTCTTTAGTTCCCGCAAGTAACGACCCTAGCATCACACAATCTGCTCCTCCTGCAATCGCTTTAGGAATATCTCCCGTATAGCGAATACCTCCATCGGCAATCACTGGAACTCCAGAGCCTTTAATAGCTTCTGATACTTCCATAACTGCAGATAATTGAGGAAATCCAACTCCTGCAACAATTCGAGTGGTACAGATAGAACCTGGTCCAACCCCAACTTTTACGGCATCAGCTCCAGCCTCAACCAAATATTTTGCTGCTTCGCCAGTAGCTATATTTCCTACGACTACATCCAATTTCGGGAATTCTTTTTTGATAACCTTTAGTACATCAACAACACCTTTAGTATGTCCATGAGCAGTATCGATAACTACAGCATCTACGCCTGCTTTTACTAAAGCAGCGGCACGCTCTACGATATCGTTGGTCACTCCCAATGCAGCAGCCACTCTCAATCTACCATATTCATCCTTATTGGCTGAAGGCTTCTGGGTCAGTTTTGTGATGTCTCTAAATGTGATGAGACCGACAAGCTTATTATGCTCGTCAACAACTGGAAGCTTTTCAATTTTGTGCCTTTGTAAAACGACCTCAGCTTCTTTAAGCGAAGTCCCCTTACTTACAGTCACCAAATTTTTGGTAGTCATGACCTCTTTAATTGGTCGGTCGTTTTTAACTTCAAATCGCAAGTCCCGGTTGGTGACAATACCAATCAAGCGGTTAGCATCGTCTACAATAGGAATCCCTCCAATACTGTGCTCTCTCATGCTATCATTCGCATCCTTAACTGTAGCGGTGATGGGTAAAGTGACAGGATCTATGATCATCCCACTTTCTGCTCGCTTGACACGTCGCACTTTTAAGGCCTGCTCTTCAATAGTCATGTTTTTATGAAGAACCCCTATACCTCCTTCCTGAGCAATCGCAATGGCCATTCTAGATTCTGTTACCGTATCCATGGCTGCAGAAACAATAGGAACATTAAGAGTAATATTTTTGGTGAATTTGCTTTGAATGCTGACTGTTCTGGGAAGAACATCTGAATAAGCTGGAACTAAAAGAACATCGTCGTAAGTAAGACCTAGTCCTTTGACTTTTGAATTTGTCATTGCAATTAGATTTAATTGCGTGCAAATATACATCAATTGTGGTTAAGCGGCTGAAACTTTAAGGTTTAGTTTAGAAGATGAGAAATTGAATAGCAATTTTAATAAATGGTCGTAATCCTCATCGAAGACTTTAAAATTTTTAGCATTAAAAATTGTTGAATGTAAGATCGTTTGGTCTAGGAAAACTCAACATAAAAGAAAACAACTGCTGACTTAAATCATTACACCTTAAGAATCAGCTCATTATTTTTATTTATTAAAAACATTAAAACTTACATCAGCTTTCAATTTCATTATTTATGGAAGATAGACAAACAGTTTCGTTCAACATTAGTTTTCTGAAAGAGAGTGCCATCAATTTGGCCAAAACCCATAAGGTTTCATCTACTTACCGTAATCCGAAACCTATTAAGCCAATTCTTCAAGATTCAAAACAGATTCTTAACGAAACTTATCGAACACTTTCAAAAAGATTAAAATCTGAAAAAGAAATTTCATCAGCGTCAAAATGGCTATTGGATAATTTTTATATTATTCAGGAACAGATTGTTGAAATTTCTGTTGATTTTCCAAGAGCATATCAAAGATCTATTCCCATATTATTAGAAGGTGAGTATAAAGGCTATCCCAGGATTTATGAAGTAGTACGCAACATACTTATTCATACTGATAATGTTTTAGATAGTGAAGTCTTGTTGGAATATATCCGGTCATATCAGGAAGAAGAGACGCTCAAGTTGGGAGAACTTTGGGCCATTCCCATTATGATTCGTTTGTTTTTGATACAAATCCTGTCAGAAAAAGCCTCACAGATTTTGCAACAAAAAAGGATATCAAATGAAGTTGATGATTTTATAAAAGAAATTGAAAATAAAAACTTGCAGGAACCAGGAGTATTTTCTCATGCTATATCAAATTGGGTGAGAGCTCGATCAGGAAAACTAGGTCTATTATACCTTATAGAGTTATTCAATAATCTTTTTTCTGCTGACCTACTTCAAGAAGAGCAAAAACGTTGGTTCAATTACCGTATAAGTAAATATGATGTAAACCTAGAAGATGCGATTAATTTAGAAGCAAAAAAACAATCAAGGCTTCAATTAAATATTCAACATGCAGTGGTCTCTTTAAGAGAAATAACTGAAACTGATTGGTCTGGTTTTGTAGAGGATTGTTCTGTCATAGACCGTATCTTAATGATGGATCCTGCCAGGCAATATTCAGCAATGGATTTTTCAACAAGAGATAGATACCGACAGGGCATTGAGAAATTAAGCAGACGGTCAAATCTTTCCGAAACCGAGGTTTCATATTCTGCTCTGCATTTAGCAAAAGAATACGCTAATAACAATACTGACGTTAATGATGATTTGCTACAGGATGATGTAAAGCAGCATATAGGCTACTATATAGTTGGAAATGGATATGAGGAAATGACTAAGAAAGTCAATTATTCATTTCCGCTTAAAGAAAGATTTATAAGGCTATTTGAAAAAAACTTCTCTTTATACTTGATAGTACTTTTATGTTTCACCGTAGTATTTGTGTGGGTTTTGTTAGAAATGACAGGAGCAATGAACTCCTCAATAAAGGTTATAGCAATTGTAATTCTGGTGGCTTTTTTTCCAGCTCTTGATTTTTCAATAACACTTATAAACAGGTTTTTTAATATTTTACTGTCTCCCCGCGTGCTTCCCAAAATGAATTACAAAAAGAGAATACCTGCAACATCAAGGACACTTGTAGTTATTCCAACTATGATAACCTCTAAGGATGATGTTCTCCGTCAAATTGAAAAATTAGAAATACATTCTTTAGCAAATCCAGATTTTTCACTTCAGTTCGCTTTGCTTTCAGATTTTGAAGATGCAAATAAAAAAATCTTAGAAGGTGAAAATGAAATATTAAAAACAGCTGAAAATGCAATTAATGATTTAAATAAAAGGTACGCGTCAGAGTATGGAAATCGATTTTTCATACTCCACCGAGAACGCTTATGGAATAAATTGGAAAATGTTTGGATGGGATGGGAAAGAAAACGAGGAAAACTGGAAGAATTGAATTCATTGATTTGCAATCCAAACTCAAAAACATCCTACACAATAATATCAAGTGATTTTTTAAATTCATTAAATTCAAATCCCGTTCAATTTGTTATCACACTTGATGCAGATACAAAATTGCCACCTGATTCAGCAAAAAAACTGATAAGTACAATTGCTCATCCACTTAACAGGGCATGGTATGATCCTAAAAAGAATAGAATTACCAGAGGCTATTCAATTATACAACCTCGTATTTCTTTCTCCCCGGAATCGGCTAGACGTACATGGTTTTCAAAAATATTTTCAGGAAATGTAGGCATAGACCCTTATTCTGCTGCTATATCAGATATTTATCAAGACCTGCTAGGTGAAGCAATTTTTACTGGTAAAGGAATTTATGATGTCAAAGTTTTTAATCAAGTATTATGTAAAAAGTTTCCTGAAAATAGGATTCTTTCTCACGACTTGCTTGAGAGTAATTACTTAAGGGCAGGTCTAGCCACCGATATTGAATTATTTGACGATTACCCAAGCACTTATAGCAGTTATACTAAGAGGGCTCATCGTTGGGCTAGAGGAGATTGGCAGATTGCTGCATGGCTTTTTTCAAAAGTTCCTGGTCAAGATGGGAAAAATCGAAACCCATTAAATCTTCTATCAAAATGGAAAATATTTGATAACCTTCGTAGGTCGTTGAATTTTTTGTTTTTAACAATTTTCTTTGTAGCTGGATTATTCTTATTGCCAGGATCATGGTGGATTTGGATTGGGGCGACTTTGGGAATCTTGGCGTTTCAGATATACGTGAACCTATCGAGCGACCTGCTAAACCGTCCGGCGAGAGTAGGATGGCAACTTTATATGGAGAAAGTAATCGATAATCTCAAAATAAATTCAGTTCAGACCATTTCAACAGTCATAATTTTTCCTCATCAGGCATTCAACCAACTAGATGCTGTTCTAAAATCCTTATTCCGACTATTTATATCAAAAAAAGGGTTGCTTGAATGGGAAACCGCCTCATATTCTGAAGGAGAAAGCCCTAATTCATTAAACTCCTATTTTCGATTAATGTTGATTTCTGTACTATTGGGTGTTTTCATATTTGTAACTGCTATTGTTATTGCTCCATCCTACCTCTGGTTTGTTACCCCGATTTTTGTGTTATGGGCTGGATCACCATTTTATGTTTGGTATATCAGCCAACCTATAAAAAAACGTGTTACGGTAGTTAGTGACAAAGACCGGCAAAGACTTCGTATGTATGCCCGACGTACTTGGTTTTATTTTGAACGTTTTGTTAATGAGGAACATAACTGGCTTCCTCCAGATAATTATCAGGAAGATCCACCTCTACCAGTCGTAGAAAAAACCTCTCCTACCAATATGGGATTAGGACTTGTATCCAATCAGGCAGCATATAACATGGGGTATATAACTATAGGCAAATTATTAGAACGACAACAAAAATCTCTACATGCCATAAATGAACTCGAAAAGTATAAAGGTCACTTTTTTAACTGGTATGAAACCAGGCTTGGTGAAGTTTTAGACCCCAGATATATCTCAACTGTAGATTCTGGAAACCTGGCTGCAAGTTTAATTGTTATAAAAGAAGCAATTAAGGAAGTGATGAGCACCAGAGGGATCAACAAAAACTTCATGACGGGGTTAAAGGATTCTCTTCTCACAATAAGAGAAATTTTTGAAGAATTGAATTCTAAGAACCTTCTTCCTGAAAATTCTTTAAATCAGGTTTTTCATTTCACCACTTTGATGCTTGAGAAACTAGATACTGAAGAAAAATTAAATCACCACATTAGCCTTGATCTACTTAGGGTTTTAAAGGAAAACGCTGTTGGTTTAAGTGCAGTAAATCTTCTTTCCACCAAAGATTCGATGGATGACAGAAAGATCGAGAACTTATTGTTTTGGATTGAAAGCCCATTAAAGTTAATTGAAGAGGCAATAGATGAATACAAATGTCTACTACTACCAGATGAAATTGATGTTCATGCCTATTCACCTCATGAGTTAGGTATTTTACTTAAGAATAATAATAACGACTGTTTTCAACTTCTGGAAAATTGGCAAAATCAAGCGAATCATATTATATCACTTTCAGAAAAAATAATTAATGATATGGATTTTTCTTTTCTGTATCTCAAAAAAAGAGGACTGTTTAGTATTGGTTATAATCTAGACACAGCTCAACTAGACAAAGGCGCCTATGATCTCTTGGCTAGCGAAGCAAGAATTGCCTCTTATATTGCTATTTCAAAAGGAGATGTTCCTGTGGAGCACTGGTTTCGATTAAGCAGAAGACTAACTAAAATTAATCGTGAAGAAATTTTGCTTTCCTGGGGTGGAAGCATGTTTGAATACTTAATGCCATTACTTTTTATGCGTTCGTTTCAAGATACTATATTAAGTCACACTTATAAAAATGTAATTAATTGGCAAAAAGTATATGGCAACAAGCGGGATCTTCCGTGGGGTTTTTCTGAGAGTGCTTATTATTTTCTCAATATCGATATGCAATACCAATATCGCTCATTTGGAGTGCCTGGGCTTGGATTAAAACGTGGCTTGGCTGATGAGTATGTTGTTGCACCCTATGCTTCATTGCTTGCCCTAATGGTAGATTCTGAAGTTTCAATTCAAAACTTGAAAAGAATTGAAAAATCAGGCGGTTTAGGACTCTTGGGGTTCTACGATGCCATTGATTACACCCCCTCACACATGTTAAATGAAGAGCAATTTAAAATAGTAAAAATATTCATGGTCCATCATCATGGCATGAGTTTGATAGCACTTGATAATTTTCTCAATAACTGGACGATCAATAACAATTTCCATTCTGACTCGTCAGTAAAAAGTTTAGAACTCATTTTACAAGAAAGAATACCGAGAGGAGTCCCTATCAAAGAACCACACCCTATTGATGCTGAACTCGAACCGCGTATAAAATCATCTACGAGTAATATAGTAGAGCATTATGGAATAAATGAACTCGATATGAGTCCACCAAGATTACATACACTCTCAGATGGAAATTTCTCAGCGATGATAACTCATGCTGGTACTGGTTTTTCAGTTTCAAACGGTATCAGGACAAACTCGTGGAAACCAGACCCTACTATAGACCCTCTAGGATTTTTCTTTTACATCAAAGATACAGAGGATGGAAAGTTTTGGTCTGCAATGCACCAACCAGTCAAACGAAAACCAGATAGATATGATACTTGGTTTCATAATGGTAAAGTTGAATGTTCCAGGGTCGACGACTGGATTGAAACCACTACTGAAATTTGTGTTTCTGTCGATCACCAAATTGAACTCAGAAGACTAACTCTAACCAACTATTCTGATCGCGAACGTATTCTTGAGATATCTAGTTATGCTGAAGTTGTGCTAAATAGGATGGTTGATCATAATGCGCACCCCGCATTCTCTAAACTATTTGTAGAAACGGACTATTTACCAATGCACCATTCTATTTTAGCTAAAAGAAGGCCACGTAGTAAGGAGGAAAAACCAATTTGGCTCGTTCATACTATTGCTTGTAATGAACATGACAAACCTAATTCGCTGGAATTTGAGACAGAAAGATCAAATTTTATCGGTAAAGGTAGAACTTTAAGTAATCCAATGGCAATGGATGACGGAAACCGTTTTAAAGGTTCCCAAGGAAATGTATCAGATCCGATCGTTAGCTTTCGAAAAAAAATTAAGCTTAATGCTGGACAAAAAATCAAAATTTCATTTGGCCTTGGCTTTGCTAGATCAAGGGATGAAGCAATACAAATGGCTGATATTTATGACAGTCAACAAGCTATCAATAGGGCTTTTGATCTTGCTGCCGTGCATGGCCCAGCGCAGTTAAACCATATTGCAATAAATAGCAGACAAGCGCATTACTTCCACAAATTATCTTCTTATATTTATTATGCAAACCCTTTGTACAGGACAAATAAATACCTGCTTCAACTCAATCAGAAAAAACAACATGATCTTTGGCCATATGGAATATCTGGGGATTTCCCATTGGTTATATTCCGCATCAATGATACCAAACAACTTAAACATGTAAAAACTTTATTCAAGGCACATGCTTTCTGGAGAATGCGGGGTATTGAATCTGAACTACTTATTATAAATGAACATGCCCCTGGATATATAGATGAAGTACAAGATGCAATTCAGTTAGCGATTGAGTCTTCACATGAGCGGGATATTTTCAATAAAAGAGGAGGTGTGTTTACCTGTAAGGGTGATAAAATCAAGGAGGAAGATTTCGCACTCTTATTCAGTGTAGCTCACGCTGTTTTTGAAAAAAACTTACCTGATTTCTCAAAAACAAAAGAATCTGCAGAAACCAATTCATGGTATATCGAAGGAGAAAAAACAGTGTATTCTCCCCTAAAAGAATTTGGGATTATAACAGATAATTTATTTAAAGAAAAACAGCATAAACTAAAATTCTTTAATGGATATGGTGGATTTTCTGAAGATGGAAAAGAATATCATATCCTGATTAAAAAAGATCCAGACACTGGCTTTCATATTTTTCCTCCCGCACCATGGATTAATGTAATTGCAAACACCCAATTTGGTTTTACAATTTCTGAGCGTGGCGCTGGTTATACCTGGAGTGAAAACAGCCGGGAAAATAAACTAACATCATGGTCTAATGACCCTATTACAGATTTGCACTCTGAAGCTTTTTACATTAGGGATGAAAAAACAAAGGAATACTGGTCACCTACACCTGGACCTGTTGTTGGTTCAGGATTTTACTATGTTACACACGGATTTGGTTACACAAGCTTTCATCTTACTTCTAATAATCTAGATCAAAAACTCATACAATTCGTTCCTGAAAATGAAACCGTAAAAATTTCTAAACTCATTTTGAAAAACACAGGAAGTGAAATACAAAAACTTTCTGTATTCAGGTATTTAGAGAGGGTTTTAGGTGTTGAAAGAACAAGCGCTTCCAGGTTTGTTATTCAAGAAGCTTCAGATGATGGAAAGACTATTTATGCGAGAAACAATTACAATAATGAATTTGCAGGGAGAACCGTATTTACTTCGGTCATTAATTCTTTACAAGATTCTAGTTTTCGTTTCACCACAGACCGTCAGCAGTTTATTGGAAGAAATTGCTCTTTGGACAAACCAGTTGCAATCACTTCAAAAGAATTTCTTGAAAACACAATTCAGACAGGAGGCGATTCTTGTTCAGCAATTCAAACTATTTTTGAGTTAGCACCTGGTGAAGAAGTTACTCTCATCTTTCTGGAAGGAGAAACCCAAACAAGAAATGAAGCAGATTTAATCATACAGTATTATTCGGACATTACACAGGCAGACACAGAGCTTCAAAATATCAAGAGTTTTTGGAGGAAATTGCTTTCAAAAATTCAAGTCACAACTCCTGATAAATCATTGGATGTGATGATGAATGGGTGGTTGATGTATCAAACCATATCCAGCCGTATTTGGGCACGTACCGCTTTTTATCAGGCTGGAGGAGCATTTGGCTTTAGAGATCAATTGCAGGATGCTGCTGCCGCAATATATGTAGACCCCAAATTATGCCGTAAACAAATTTTGCTGCATGCCAGACATCAATTTAAAGAAGGGGATGTACTGCATTGGTGGCACCCTCCAACAGGGAGAGGAATTCGTTCCAAAATTACAGATGACCGTCTCTGGCTGCCTTATGCGGTAGAGTTTTATTTAAAATCTACAAATGATGAATCTATCCTGAAAGAGGAATTAACCTATATTTTTGCACGAGATCTTAAGCCTTCTGAACATGAAGCCTACCTGCATCCAAACACGCTCCAAGATAAGGTTACGCTTTATGAACACTGCTGTAAGGCTATTGATATTTCACTTCAATTTGGTATTCATGATCTACCTCTAATAGGAGGAGGAGATTGGAACGACGGTATGAACCGAGTGGGTGAAGAAGGAAAAGGAGAAAGTGTATGGCTTGGATTTTTTATCTATTATATTTTAATACGGTTTGAAAAAGTTTGCCGGACAATGAATGATATTTCTAAGGCAGATGAATACAAAACTGTAGCAGCAGATATTAAGGAAAAACTCAACACAAAAGGCTGGGACGGAGAATGGTATCTAAGGGCATTTTATGACGATGGGACACCACTTGGTTCTTCAGAAAATAATGAATGCAGAATAGATGCTATATCACAAGCTTGGTCTATTTTTTCAGAAGTTGCTTCTGAAGAACGAAGCAAACAAGCATTGACGGCTGTAGAAGAAAATCTAGTCTCTGAAGATGACAAATTAATTCGTTTACTGACACCTCCATTTAATAAAACTGAAAAAGATCCAGGTTACATTAAAGGCTATATTCCGGGAGTTAGGGAGAATGGTGGACAATATACACATGCTGCCCTATGGACAGTCAAAGCATTTGCAGAAATGGGGCTTGGTGATAAAGCTGTTCATTATTTGAATATGATAAATCCTATTAATCATTCATTAAATCAGCAATCAGCAGATAAATATATGGTGGAACCTTTTGTGGTTGCAGCAGATGTTTACGGGGAAGACCCTCTTACAGGAAAAGGAGGCTGGACCTGGTATACTGGTTCTGCTGGATGGATGTACAGAGTTGCACTAGAATCTGTCTTAGGTTTGCAATTAAATGGTGACTCCATTTTGTTGAAACCTTCCATTTCTAAAAGTTGGAAAGAGTATAGTATTAATATGGTTTTAGATGATGACGAAACCACTTATTCTATTACTATAGAAAATCCTGAAGGACTTCAGTCGGGTATACTTGAAGGAAGTATTGATGGAGAAAATGTAACTTTCAAAAGTTTACCTGCAATTATCCCAATAAAAAAAGACAAGCAAAGACATGAAATTATGTTAACAATTAAAAAAGCATAATTCAAAATAATCATATATTTTTTTAATCATTTTAAACATAATCGATTAATTATTGTTTGTAAAATAAGTTGTATTCAACACTAGATTCTATAACTAATAAGAGTAATAATACCAAAGATAAATTACATTTTTCGTATCTCTTACGGTGTGATTTATTAAACTCAACTAACTCCTAATCAGATGTCAAAAAATAGAAGCGGAAGTCCTCTCAAAGATGCTTATCTCAAAGAATGGAAAGAAATTATAGAGCATTTTTCTATCAACCTTGAAGAAGGCCTTTCTATAGAGGAGGCAAAGAAAAAACTCAAAGAGCACGGACCTAATAAACTCAAAGAACAAGAAAAACGTTCTATTTGGGAAATCATTATTTCTCAAATCAATAATCCAGTTATTTATTTGCTTACAGTTGCTTCAGTAGTTGCTTTTATTTTTGGAGATACCCCTGAAGCAATTGCTATCCTCGTAGTACTCCTCTTAAACACAATTATAGGGTTTTGGATGGAGTTTCAGGCTCAAAAGTCGATGGAAGCCATTAAAGAAATGGATAAAATTCGAGCTAATGTAATTAGAGAAGGTAAAAAAAAACAAATTGATGCAGAAGAAGTAGTTCCTGGTGATATACTTATCGTAGAGTCTGGTGATTTTGTCTCAGCAGATGCTCGCATAATTAAAGCTACTGAATTACAAGTGGATGAATCCACTCTAACAGGTGAGTCGGTTCCTGTGAGCAAAAATGATGAAGTTTTAAAAGAAGATCTGCAAGTAGCAGACCGAATAAATATTCTTCATAAAGGAACAGCAGTAACTGGAGGAAAATCCAAAGCTATAGTGACTAAAACTGGGATGGATACAGAAGTCGGCAATATTTCTGCTTTGGTTCAAGATCAAAACGAAAAAGAAACCCCGCTCAATCAAAAACTTAACAAATTAACCCGCAGTCTCATTTGGGTTATTTTAGGTATGGCCGCTGCTTTTTTTATGTTGGGGTGGATTGCAGGAAAAGAGATCTATCAGCTCGTCCAAACTGCTATCGCTTGGTCTATTGCTGCAATTCCTGAAGGCCTTCCTATTGTGGCGAGTATTGCTCTAGCAAGGGGTATGTTTCGATTATCCAAAAAAAATGTGCTCATAAAGCAACTTGGAGCTGTAGAAACACTTGGTGAAACCACAGTTATTTTTACGGATAAGACAGGAACCTTAACCGAAAATAAACTTACGGTTAATACTTTTCAATTCCCCGAGCAAGATATTACCAAAGTGGAATGGGAAAAAGGGAATCAACCTAAACTTAACGGGGCCAAAGACATAACTAAGAATAAAAACTTGAGGCAGATCCTTAAAATTTCTGTATTAGCTAATGATGCCTCTTTAGGTGATGATGAATATAATTCCTCTAAAAAAGAGAAAGTCAATCCAAAAGGAAAAATTGAAAAATCTAAGGCTAGCGGAGATCCTTTGGAAATTGCTTTACTACAGTTTGTTGAAGGGTTTGATTCAGATTTTTATCAGAAAATGAAAAAACTTAATCGAGAGCTTCATAATCCATTCGATTCAGAATCGATGATGATGGGAGCCGTTCATAAAACTGAAGAAGGTTTTTATATTTCTGGGAAGGGTTCAACAGAAGCAATTCTTAAACGATCCAAAAGTATTCTGATAAATGGAGAAGTAAAAAACATTACAGAAGATGATAAAAAGGAATGGGAAGATAAAAATAATGTTCTTGCAGAAGACGGTTTACGAGTACTTTCCTTTGCTTTCAAGAATACCGATTCCCTACCAGAAGGAAAAGAGGAAGAAGATTTCTTACGAGATCTAGTTTTTGTTGGTCTAATTGGATTTTTAGATCCTCCACGAAAAGAAGTAGCAGATTCTATAGAAACAGCAAAAAAAGCAGGGATAAAAGTAGTTATGGTCACTGGTGACCACCCTGGCACTGCCTATAATGTGGCTAAACAGACTCATCTATGTGCAGAAGACGCGGTAAAGGATAAGGTTGTTCTCCATGGGAAGGATCTGCAAGTAGAGTTAAATAAGAAAGGCAATGAAAAAATTAAAGACACGCTTGTCTTCTCAAGGGTAGACCCAGGACAAAAACTCAGTTTGATAAAACACTATCAAAAAGAAGGAGAAATTGTAGGCATGACAGGGGATGGGGTAAATGACGCTCCAGCTCTTAAAAAAGCTGACATAGGAATTGCCATGGGGAGAAGAGGTACTCAGGTAGCTCAGGAAGTTTCTGATGTGGTTCTGCAGGACGACGCTTTTAGTTCTATTGTGGAAGCCATCAGAGAAGGTCGTATCATTTTCGGTAACATTCGCAAATTTGTAGTATACCAATTATCCTATCATCTTGCTGAGATCTTTATTATTGGGTTGATGAGTTTTACACTTTTTATATTGCCTATTTTACCATTGCAACTTCTTTTATTGAATTTGCTTTCAGATGTATTTCCTGCACTTGCTCTAGGAATTGGAAAAGGAACTTCTAAAGTCATGCAAATGCCTCCCAAGGATCCTAAAGAACCTATTCTTGCCAAAAAAAATTGGATGCAGATTATAGGTTATGGAGTCATCATTGCTATTCCAATAAGTGGTGCTTACCTCTATTCCCATTATGTCTGGGGAGAATCTGAAGCTATAAATAACAATGTTGCTTTTTTTAGCCTTGCTTTTTGTCAGTTTATCCATGTTTTTAATATGCGCGGAGCTAATGAAAATTTCTTCAACAATCAAGTGACTCGTAACAAATGGGTGTGGATGGCTATTGCATTCTGTTTTGCGGCTGTAATGACATCTTATTTTGTTCCAGCGCTGGCTTCTATTTTTTCCTTTCAGCAACTCGAATCGAAAATCTGGATACTCATCGCAATTGCAAGTATCACACCTACTGTGATTATACAAAGTATAAAAGCGGTTTGGAAGGAATTTTAAAATTTAGGTAAATAATCTTGACATTTGTGCAAAATTAGCTCAAATCAATTCCGTTAATTTCTCTTTGGACGGAGTGATTTAAAAAAAGAGTTGTTAGCATATCACCTATCAGTTCATGTTTTAATTTAACTTCATGGTCATCACTTTATGGATTTCTTGTCTATTCGATAAAAAGATCTTTGACTTGGCTCAAACTATAACATTTCATTTTTATATTGTATGAGTTCAACCCTTAAGTAAAGTTGTAAAAAGTATCCAAAGAGTAACATAAAAGTTAGCCTGTGAATCACAGCAGTTAAGTTACCCAGTAAAAAGCCTGCCCCCTGATGATATCAAAAGGGGGCAGGCTTTTTATTATAATATACTGAATCACTACTTTATAGGGATAAGCGATTCGCAAAAATTATGCTTCGCTTAGCGCTTGCAGAATTTGGCTCTCTGCTTACATATTTCGTCTGTACTGTCCTCCGACTTCAAACAAGGCTTCGGTGATTTGACCTAAAGAGCAGTATTTGGTCGCTTCCATCAGTTCTTCGAAGATGTTTTCGTTGTTGATGGCTGCTTCCTGTATGCGTTTTAGGTTGTTGTCGGCTCTGTTTTCATAGACTTTATGGAGTTTTTCCAGAGTATTGATTTGGTATTCCTTCTCCTCCTCGGTCGCGCGGATGACTTCTCTAGGCTTGACCGTTGGCGATCCTTTGGAACTTAAAAAGGTGTTGACGCCAATGATTGGGAATTCCCCTGTGTGTTTTAAGGTTTCGTAATGCAGACTTTCCTCCTGGATCTTGCTGCGCTGGTACATAGTTTCCATAGCGCCCAGCACGCCACCGCGCTCAGTAAGACGGTCGAACTCGAGTAAAACCGCTTCCTCCACCAAGTCAGTTAATTCTTCAATAATGAAGGACCCTTGAATTGGATTTTCGTTTTTGGCCAGTCCTAATTCCTTGTTGATGATCAACTGAATGGCCATCGCACGACGCACAGATTCTTCGGTTGGTGTTGTAATCGCCTCATCGTAAGCATTGGTATGTAGCGAGTTACAGTTATCGTAAATCGCATACAGCGCCTGCAGCGTGGTACGGATATCGTTAAAGTCAATTTCCTGGGCGTGCAGCGAACGTCCTGAAGTCTGGATGTGGTATTTCAACATCTGCGCTCTGGAGTTGGCGCCGTACTTATTCCGCATAGCTTTGGACCAGATTCGTCTCGCGACTCTTCCAATCACCGCATATTCAGGATCTACACCATTGGAGAAAAAGAAACTCAAGTTAGGACCAAATTTATTAATGTCCATGCCTCGGCTTAGGTAATATTCCACATAAGTAAAGCCGTTGGAAAGCGTTAATGCCAATTGAGTAATAGGATTGGCACCTGCTTCTGCAATGTGGTAACCTGAAATCGACACCGAATAAAAGTTTCTGATTTCCTTCTCAATAAAGTATTCCTGCACGTCACCCATCAATCGGATAGCGAATTCGGTAGAGAAAATACAGGTGTTTTGTGCCTGATCTTCTTTAAGAATATCCGCCTGAACAGTTCCTCTGACGACAGCGATCGTGTCTTGTTTTATTTTATTGTAAACGTCTTCCGGCAAAACCATATCGCCGGTGACACCTAGCAACATCAAGCCAAGGCCATTGTTTCCTTCCGGAAGTTCACCTTGATAGACAGGGCGTTCTGTTCCGTTTTTCTGATAAATGTCTTTGATTTTTGCTTCCACTTCTTTTTCAAGTCCGTGCTCTGCAATGTATTTTTCACACTGCTGATCGATAGCTGCATTCATAAAGAAACCAAGCAACATTGGTGCAGGACCGTTGATAGTCATACTCACCGAAGTCATAGCATCGGCCAAATCGAATCCTGAATACAACTTTTTGGCATCATCCAAACAACAAATGGAAACACCAGCATTACCAATTTTACCATAAATATCTGGTCGATGGTCCGGATCGTTTCCGTAAAGCGTCACCGAGTCAAAAGCGGTTGACAAACGTTTGGCGGGTAAACCTGCACTTACGTAATGAAATCTGCGGTTGGTTCGCTCTGGTCCACCTTCTCCAGCAAACATTCGGGTAGGGTCTTCACCCGTTCTTTTGAACGGATACAATCCCGCTGTATAAGGAAATTCTCCCGGTACATTTTCCTGTAACAACCACTTAAGCAAATCTCCCCAGGCTTTATATTTAGGCAAAGCTACTTTTGGGATTTTGGTATGTGATAGCGAATCGGTATGCGTGTCAATTTTGATTTCTTTGTCTCTTACTTTGAAGGTATAGACCTCATCGGTGTACTTCTGAACCACATTATCCCAGTCCAGAATTTTCTCCCAGTTATAAGGATCAAAGTCCATCTTAACACGGTCAAATTCCTTTTTGAGCAAGTCGACTAAAGTTTCATTTTCTGAAGTGGTCACTTCTTCCAACTGAGATTCTTCTATACCGTTTTTGTCTAATTCAAGTTTAGAATCAGTAGCACTTTCAAGGGTTTTGAAAATACCATAAAGCTTTTGAGCCACTTCTACCTGAGAGTTAGCTTTCTGATCGTAAGACCTGTTGCTCTCTGAAATTTCTGAAAGGTAGCGAGTCCTTGCTGGTGGAATGACAAATATTTTTTCTGACATTTCATCAGAAATCTGATAATCGCTTTTTAAAGTCGTAGCTGTTTTTTCTGACAATTGATCCATAATTCTCTTATAGAGAATATTCATACCTGGATCATTAAATTGTGAAGCTATCGTACCATAAACTGGTAAAGTGTCTGGCTTTGCGTCCCACAAATTGTGATTGCGCTGGTATTGTTTTTTGACGTCACGAAGTGCATCTTTAGCACCGCGCTTATCAAATTTATTGATAGCAACCAAGTCAGCGAAATCAAGCATATCGATTTTCTCCAACTGCGTAGCTGCACCAAATTCTGGTGTCATGACATAAAGCGACACATCCGAATGATCAAGGATTTCTGTATCACTTTGTCCAATTCCTGAGGTTTCTAAAATGATTAAATCATAGTTGGCCGCTTTCAAGACTTCTACCGCCTCTTGCACATATTTAGACAAAGCTAAATTGGATTGTCTAGTTGCCAATGATCGCATATAGACTCTTGGAGAATTGATGGCGTTCATACGAATCCTGTCTCCAAGCAGTGCGCCTCCGGTTTTACGCTTGGAAGGATCCACAGAAATAATTCCGATTTGTTTGTCTTCAAAATCGACTAAAAAGCGACGAACCAATTCGTCCACCAAAGAAGATTTTCCGGACCCCCCAGTTCCTGTAATTCCAAGGACGGGAACTTTATTTTTATTGTTTTTCTGAATAGATTCAAAAACCTCTAAAAATTCATCGTGTCTGTTTTCAGCTAAAGAAATTAATCTAGCAATAGTATTGACGTCCTTATGGTCTAAATTTTCTTTAGTCTGTTTTGGAGCTTTAAGCTCGGGTGTTTTAAAATCAGCTTGCTTTACCAGGTCGTTGATCATGCCCTGCAATCCCATTTCACGTCCATCATCTGGTGAATATATTCTGGTAATTCCATGCTTCATCAACTCCTCGATTTCTTCAGTAAGGATGACTCCACCTCCACCGCCGAAGATTTTGATGTGTCCGGCTCCTTTCTCCTGAAGCAAATCGTACATGTATTTAAAATACTCATTGTGCCCGCCTTGGTAAGATGTCAAAGCAATAGCGTTCACATCCTCTTGTATAGCGGTATTAACGACTTCTTCTACACTTCTGTCATGACCTAAGTGAATCACTTCTACACCGGTAGATTGGATGATACGACGCATCACGTTGATGGACGCATCGTGGCCATCAAATAAAGAGGCTGCGGTGACTATTCGAATTTGATTTTTGGGAGTATATGGCTTTTGTTGCTGCATTATAAAATTGAATTATAAATAGTTTTTGTGGGGTGAAATTACGAAATATTCAATTTAAACTCATTGATTTAAGCTTCTAATAACGAAAAAATAGAGTGTTATCTTCAAAAGGCTCTATCTTTACGATGGATCCAAAATTCATTCCTATGAAACGGTTTTTATTACTTGTGCTAGTTTCTATTTCATTGAGTTCCTGCGCAGAACTTGAACAGATTTCCCGAGAGATTGCAAATTCTGCCGCGGTGACTGATCAACAAATAGCCAATGGCTTACAACAAGCTTTATCAAAGGGAGTAAATGAGCAGGTATCCAAATTGGCTGAGGAAAATGGATTTTATACTAATGATTTGGTAAGGATCAAACTTCCGGAGGAATTGTCTGGTGTAGAAAGCACCATGAGAAGCTTAGGCCTGGGCAATTTGGCTGACGAAGGCATTAAAGCACTTAATACGACTGCTCAACAGGCCGTAAAAGAAGCTACTCCCATTTTTCTATCAGCAATACGTGAGATGACATTTGAAGAAGCCAGAACTATTTTGCTTGGAGAAAAAACAGCAGCAACAGCTTATTTAAGAGATAAGACTCAAACAGAATTGTATCAAAGATTTGAGCCCATCGTACGAGATAATTTTCAGAAAGTAGGTGCTGATCAAATATGGGAAAATGTGATTCAGAAATACAATCAAGTCCCTTTTACCTCTAGCGTAAATCCAAATCTCACAGATTACGTCACCAACGAGGCCTTAAAAGGAGTTTACAAAATGATTGAATTGGAAGAACAACAAATCAGAAATGACGTTAAGGAGAGATCTACAAATCTTTTAAGACAAGTGTTTGCGCTTCAGGATTAAGTCGCTTGCAAACGCATAGGAGTATTATTCTCAAGACTTTGAATAAAACCTATCACTTTGGAGTTAAAAACTTTTGGCTGTTCAACATTAACTACGTGTCCACAATTTTTAATGACAAATAATTTAGCTTCTTTATGAGTTTCAGAAATTTTTCTAACTGCAGGCAGGAACAAATAATCTTGTTCACCCATCATATAGAGCGAAGGAATATTGATCGCTTTTTGCCTGAAAAACTTGAGCAAAGGATTGATTTCTGAGGTTAGCTTAAACCATCTGATGAACTCTTTCTGATATAATTTTTTAGCCTCGTTCACAAAGAGATTTCTTGATTTCTTATGATTTCTTCTCGGCATTATTATGAAAGCAAATAATTTGTAAAGAATCATATAAGGCACAACCGATTTGAAAATTACTCCCACATTCATCAAAAACCTGGACCTCACGTTCATTTTCATAATAGCTCCACCCATAATCATACTTGACACACGATTTGGAAAGTTTTCTGCTAAATTCCTTATTAAAATGGTACCCAGAGAGATGCCTATAAAATGTGATTTCTCAATATTATTTATGTCTAAGACTTCAACTATGTCACCAGTAATGGCATCAAACGTGTAATTTTCGTCCAAAGAGTCCTGCAGTTTTGGATTAGAATTACCGTGACCTCTAAGGTCTAATAGTAAAACATTAAATTGAGATTTAAAGGCTCTAAGTTGTTTGAACCAAATAGAAGAACTTCCACCAGCACCATGCACAAAAGTAACCCACTCTGGGGAGTTTTCGTGACGATAAACTGAATGGTGTATCAAAGCTTTCTTTTTGTAAATATACACAGGATTATCATTAAAACTAAAATGTCCTTGAATACTAGTAAAATTTTATAAGTTGTCTCTTAGTTTTAAGAAATAGTCAAAGGCTTGTAACAGCCTGGATCCGTACCAACTAAAGTATTCACCATCTACAATTTTAATTTTTTCCGATGGAATTTTGAATTCTGACTTATGTTGATCTTTAAATGGAAATGGCTCAGAAGACAAGAAAACATAATCTACCACTTCTAGATCATTAATATCTACCTCAGGATATCTTGGAAGATCTTTATGTACATTTTCAAAATTATTGAGTTCCAACATATAATTGATAAACGTTGAGAAACCAACGACCATCCAGGGATCTCTCCAAATGAAGTAAGCTACTTTGAGCTTTGGTTGGTCTTCAATTTTTCTACGGAATTTGATAAAGTTAGTTTTAATGTTGTCAACAAGTTGCTTAGAGCTTTCCGGTATCTTAAAGATTTCGTCAATATCTCTTATCAACTGAAGCAGGTCTTCAATCTTATTAATATCACTCACATAAACTGAATAATTTTCTGAAAGTTTCTCAATGTCTTCTAACTCATTTTCTTCTTTGTTGGCTAAAATAAAATCTGGCTGTAAACTTTTGATTTTGTCAATCTTTACAGTTTTAGTCCCCCCAATGACTTCAGCCGTAGATCTTATATCTTCAGGATGAACACAAAATTTGGTCACTCCTACCAGTTTATCCTTCAGTCCTAAATCTACAAGCATTTCAGTAAGACTAGGAACCAAACATACAATTCGGTTTGGAATAGAAGTTATGTGAAATGTCCGCTCTAGTTGATCTTTCATAAGTCCTTATAGATGATATCCATTTGCTCTAAAATAAAAAACCCTGAATTAAATTCAAGGTTTTGTTGTGGATTTCGAAAAAATTTACGCTGAAGGCGCCCATGATGCGCAAAGCATTCCTGGAGCGGCTTTACTTGGGTGAGCACAAGAGTCTGTTTCATGTTTTTTACAATTGGAACAGCTTCTTTCGTTTTTCAACTCTGCCTTCATATTAAATAAGTCACAGGTATATTTTTGAGATACCAAGACTTCGTGTTTACTGCAAAAAGTCTTTTCAATTAAGCTGGTGCAGTTGCTACAGTTATTTGCGAATCTTATGGCCATAATGTTTATTTTCTAAGTTATTATCACTTTTCTTTCTAATGTATGTATAAAATACATTAGAACTGTTAAATATCATTCAAACCCTTACAATGCGTTATTAGACTGATTAAAAATAAAAAAACACCTGTTAATTAAAACAGGTGTTTTTTTTAATTGCGATAAAAATTAGAATTTATTTTACTTGGTCGACTACGGCTTTAAAAGCTTCAGGATTGTTCATAGCTAAGTCCGCAAGAACTTTTCTATTCAATTCTATATTGTTAGCTTTTACCTTTCCCATGAATTGAGAATAAGATAAACCGTGAAGTCTTGCAGCAGCATTAATTCTTATGATCCAAAGTGATCTAAAATTTCTCTTCTTGGTTTTACGGTCTCTATAAGCATATAACATTGCTTTTTCGACTGCGTTTTTAGCTACTGTCCAAACGTTTTTACGACGTCCGTAGTAACCTTTTGCTTGCTTCATTATTTTTTTACGTCTGGCTCTGGAAGCGACAGAATTTGTTGATCTTGGCATATTTTAAAGTTTTTTGTAGTAGGCAGTTTAATAAACGTTTTGTGAGCCTAACTCCATGGATTAATAATTAACCTTGTTTGCTTATTTTAAGCGTAATTGAGTTTTGATGCTATGCACGTCGGCTTTATCTACTAAACCGCTGTGAGTTAACTTCAATTTTCTCTTTTTTGACTTTTTAGTCAAAATGTGACTTTTGAATGCATGTTTACGTTTTATTTTACCTGTACCGGTAAGTTTAAAACGCTTTTTAGCACTCGACTTTGTTTTCATCTTAGGCATCTGGAATATATATTAGGGATTATCGCAATTATTTTTTGGCAACTGGAGCAAGAATCATAATCATTCTTTTACCCTCCAATTTTGGCATTTGCTCAACCTTAGCAAGATCTTCTAGATCCTGAGCAAGTCTTAAAAGCAAGATTTGACCTTTGTCTTTAAAGACTATCGAACGACCTTTAAAAAACACAAAGGCTTTTAATTTAGCTCCGTCTTTAAGGAACTTCTCTGCGTTTTTCTTTTTGAATTCATAATCGTGATCGTCTGTATTAGGACCGAAGCGAATTTCTTTTACAACGACTTGAGTAGTTTTCTGCTTGAGCTGTTTTTCTCTCTTTTTTTGTTCATACAAGAACTTCTTGTAATCCATAACTTTACAAACAGGAGGGTCTGCTTTTGGAGATATCTCAACTAGATCCAACTCCTGTTCTTCGGCCATGGCCAAAGCTTCTTTGAGCGAATAGATATCTACTTTTACATTTTCACCAACAACTCGAACTTTTGGAGCTCTTATCTTGTCATTGATTTTATGAGGATTTTCTTTTATCTGCCTCGGTGCCTGTCTTGATTTTTTTCTACGTATTGCTATGGCTAAATATTTTTTTAATTAAACTTCGAATTTATAAATTTCTTTATCTGTTTCAGTTTCTAAAATTTTGGCGAAACTTTCAACTGGCATTTCACCTAAATCATCTCCCCCATGTCTTCTAACAGAAACCGTTTCGTTTTCTACTTCAGCTTCCCCTATTATTAACATGTAAGGAATCTTGTTCATCTCGGCTTCACGAATTTTTTTACCCATGGTTTCGCCTCGATTATCTATTGTAGCGCGAATTTCGTGTTTTTTAAGTAAACTTAAAACTTTTTTAGAATAATTTTCATATTTCTCGCTGATTGATAGGATAGTAGCCTGTTCTGGCATTAACCATAATGGGAAATTTCCACCAGTGTGTTCCAGCAGGATAGCTATAAAACGTTCTAAACTTCCGAAAGGAGCTCTGTGTATCATTACTGGGCGGTGCATTTCATTGTCACTCCCTTTATATTCTAACTCAAACCGTTCTGGCAAATTATAATCTACCTGAATAGTTCCAAGTTGCCACTGTCTGCCTAAAGCATCTTTTACCATAAAGTCCAATTTTGGGCCATAAAAAGCGGCTTCTCCAGTTTCGACTTTATAATTAAGACCTTTTTCTTCTGCCGCATTTAAGATGGCAGCTTCGGCTTTTGTCCAGTTTTCATCAGATCCTATATATTTAGAGGGATTTTCTGGATCTCTTAAAGAGACCTGAGCTGTAAAGTTTTCAAATCCTAAAGAATTGAAGACATAAAGTACAAGATCGATTACCTTCTTAAATTCTTCATCCAATTGCTCTGGAGTACAAAAGATATGCGCATCATCCTGTGTAAATCCTCTTACCCTGGTAAGACCATGAAGCTCTCCGCTTTGCTCATAGCGGTAAACCGTCCCAAACTCTGCATAACGCTGTGGTAAATCTCTATAACTCCAAGCCTGTGAGTTGAAAATCTCACAATGGTGAGGACAGTTCATCGGCTTTAAAAGGTATTCTTCACCATCCTGAGGAGTTTTGATAGGTTGAAAACTATCTTCTCCGTATTTCTGATAATGACCAGAAGTCATGTATAATTCTTTCTGACCAATATGTGGAGATATGACCTGCTGGTAACCAGCATTTTCTTGTGCATCTTTCAAAAACTTTTCAAGCCTGTCTCTTAAAGCTGCGCCTTTAGGTAACCATAACGGCAAACCTTGTCCAACTTTTTGAGAAAAGGTGAATAGTTTTAACTCTCTGCCTAATTTTCTATGATCGCGTTTTTTGGCTTCTTCAAGTAGCTCTAAATATTCTTTAAGTTCTTTTTGCTTAGGAAAAGAGATTCCATAAATCCTGGTTAACTGCGGATTATTTTCATCACCTCTCCAGTAGGCTCCAGCGATATTCATCAACTTTATAGCCTTTACAAAACCGGTGTTAGGGATGTGTCCACCTCGACATAAATCTGTAAAATCGTCATGATCACAAAACGTGATTTCTCCGTCTTCAAGATTTTCTATTAACTCTACTTTGTAGGGATTATTTCTAGTTTTGTAATAGTCTAAAGCATCAGCTTTTGAAACTTCACGCATTTCAAAATCATGCTTCCCTCTTGCAAGCTCAAGCATCTTGGCTTCAATTTTAGGAAAATCATTTTCAGAAATGGATTGACCTTTAAGATCCACATCGTAATAAAAACCGTTATCAATTGAAGGACCTATCGTCAGGTTGATTCCTGGATACAACTTCAGTAAAGCTTGTGCTAAAATGTGTGATGATGAATGCCAGAAAGCTTGCTTACCATCATCGTCATTGAAGGTTAAAAGCACCAAATTACCATCTTGATTGAGTGGCGTGGTGGTTTCTACAATTACATCATTGAATTTTGCAGAAATCACATTTCTAGCTAAGCCCGAGCTTATGCTTAAAGCTACTTGAAGAGGAGTTGTTCCTTCCTCATATTGCTTTACACTCCCATCTGGTAAGGTAATATTGATCATTAGTTTTAATTTTGAACAAAGATACTATGTTAATATTTCTTTGCAACATGAAATCTTGTTTGTTTGACCTCACATTGATGCTGAAACAATTTGTTTTAAAAGAAAAAAGCCACTTTAGATAAGTGGCTTTTTTCCAAAATATTTAAATGATTTTATTTAATCATCTTAAAACTTCTTTCTACAAAATTAGTGAGTTCCTCACCTTTAAGAAGGTTCTGAGAAAGCAAGGCCAAATCCAAAGATTGCTTGATTAAGCCTTCTTTTTTAGAATCCTCTTTAGCTTTCAAGATTTTTGAAATTAGTGGATTATTGGTATTCACCACCAAGTTATACATTTCTGGCATATTTCCCATACCAAACATTCCACCACCACCTGTTTGCTGCATCTCCTTCATACGACGCATAAATTCTGGCTGTGTAATCATCACAGGTGCCGTATCAGAATCTAAAGCTTCAAGCTGGACTGTGTATTTTTCTTTAGGTACTACAGTTTCAAAACTTGTTTTTACAGTTTCTTTTTCATCATCTGAAAGCTTAGAAACTTGTTCTGTTTCCTTCTTTATCAAATTATCAACGTGGTCACTGTCCACTCTTACAAAAGAAACTTTTTGCTCGTTCTCTTGTTCGAGCTTTTGGATCAAGTGAGAAACTATAGGAGAATTTAAAAGCAATACTTTATAACCCTTAGCTTCTGCCCTTTTGATGTAACTGTGCTGTTCGTCTTTATTTGAAGCATAAAGCACAATTAGCTTTCCTTCTTTATCAGTTTGTAATTCGGTGATATTATTTTTTAACTCTTCAAATGTGAAATATTCATCAGAAGTCGTTGGATACAGGGCGAATTTTTGAGCTTTTTCAAAGAATTTGTCTTCAGACAACATTCCATATTCTATCACAACTTTGATATCATTCCATTTCTTTTCGAAATCCTCTCTGTTGTTTGCGAATAATGAATTCAATTTGTCTGCTACTTTCCTAGTTATGTAACTGGATATTTTCTTTACCGCACCATCTGCTTGCAGGTAAGATCTTGAAACATTCAAAGGGATGTCTGGAGAATCAATAACACCTTTCAGCATAGTTAAGAATTCCGGAACAATACCTTCCACATTATCTGTTACAAAAACTTGATTTTGATAAAGCTGAATTTTATCTTTCTGTATAGACAAGTCATTTGTCAATTTTGGAAAATAAAGTATTCCTGTAAGATTAAATGGATAATCTACGTTAAGGTGAATATGGAATAAAGGCTCTTCGAATTGAGTTGGATATAATTCTCTGTAAAATGAGTTGTAATCATCTTCTTCAAGTTCGGCAGGCTGCTTAGTCCATGCAGGATCTGGATTATTTATAATATTGTCAACTGTTACCTTTTTTGGCTCCTCATCTTCTTTAGCATCTTCAGCCTTTGGAAGTTCTTTTTCTTTAGTTCCAAACTTGATAGGAATAGGCATAAACTTGTTATACTTCACTAAAAGTTCATTTATCCTATGCTCTTCAAGAAATTCCTTTTCATCATCATTGATGTGAAGAATAATTTCAGTTCCACGGTCTGTTTTATCAGATTCTTCTAAAGTAAACTGAGTAGTCCCTTCACAGGTCCATTTTGCTGCTGGTTCATCTTTCCAGGATTTAGTTTTGATCTCAACTTTATTGGCAACCATAAAAGCTGAATAAAAACCAAGGCCAAAGTGGCCAATGATACCCGTCTCTTTTGAATCTGAGTCTTTATATTTTTCCAAAAATTCTTCAGCACCAGAAAAAGCGACTTCATTGATGTATTTTTCAACTTCCTCTTTTGTCATACCAACACCTTCATCTACAATATGAAGAGTCTGATTGTCTTTATCAATTTTTATTTCAATTTTAGGTTTACCTATATCGATTTTAGCTTCACCTATTCTTACCAAATGATTCATTTTGAGCGTTGCATCCGTTGCATTGGATATCAATTCTCTTAAAAATATTTCGTGATCGCTGTAAAGAAATTTTTTGATGAGTGGAAAGATGTTTTCCACTGAAACATTAATATTACCTGTAGCCATAATTAAAATTTGTTTACAACATTAATATCAAAGGAAATACCGCGAATCAGATTCTGACAAACTGACAGAGCAAAGCACATTTAACAAAAGATTTCGTTTAAAGTTGAAGTTTGAAGATTAAACAATAATTATATTTGTGTATAAACTTTATATTATGGCAACTAAACCTAAAACCCAAAAAAAATTATCCAAAATAGATATCATCACATTCTATATGGATGATGTCTTGCTACATGAACATGTACCTAAATCGGTTTATAAATTTGCTAAGGATCATAAATTTGAGGAGAAGGATTTTTATAAATATTTCGGAAATTTTGACGCTTTAAGAGAAGGCATTTGGGAAACTTTTTTCCAGAATGCGCACTCATTGATGTCCAATAATGAAGAAGTTGTTAATTATGGCAGTAGAGAAAAAATGCTCACCTTCTTCTATACTTTTTTTGAAATTCTAACCGCTAATAGAAGTTATGTTCTTTATGTATTAAATGAACATGACGACCAGATGAAAAATATGAAGCAGCTTAAAGGGCTTCGTAAACATATTAAGTCTTTTGCCAAAGAATTGATTGAAGATGATAATGACGAAAAGGCTTATTCGTTTTTGAAGAGAAATGAAAATATTTATTCTGAAGGTGCCTGGATACAATTTTTGTTTTTACTTAAATTCTGGAAAGATGACTCGTCACCAGATTTTGAAAAAACAGATATAGCCATCGAAAAATCGGTCAACACCATCTTTGATGTTTTTGACAACACACCCCTAGAGAAGGTTTTCGATTTTGGAAAATTTCTCTACAAAGAAACAATGAAATAATACATGAAGACAATTGATAAAATTCCAACTGGAAAATTTAGTAGAACCTCAAAATTGATTGGGACAGGTACTAAAGTTGGTGCTAATTACTTAAAATACTATTCGAAAAAAGCCTTTAATCCTGAGTTAACCAGAGATAGCTTAGATGAAGAAAATGCTTCGGATATTTATGATGGGCTCAAAAACCTTAAGGGCAGTGCGTTAAAGGTTGCGCAAATGCTTTCCATGGAGAAAAGCTTACTACCAAATGCTTACGTAGAAAAGTTTAGTTTGGCTCAATTTAGTGTTCCACCATTATCGGCTCCATTAGTTAGAAAAACTTTTAAAAAATATAATGGAAAATATCCTGAAGAAATTTTTGACAAGTTCACATCAGAATCTGTTAATGCTGCAAGCATAGGACAAGTTCACAGAGCAGAGAAAAACGGTAATAAATACGCAATCAAGATACAGTATCCTGGTGTTGCGGATAGTGTAAGTTCAGATTTGGCTATGGTAAAGCCGGTAGCTACCCGAATGTTTAATTTGAAGGGAAAAGATTCTGAAAAATACTTCAAGGAGATTGAAGATAAACTAGTAGAAGAAACAGATTACATACTCGAGGTTGAGCAAAGCAAGCGCATTTCAGAAGCTTGTAGCATGATTCCAAATCTAAAATTTCCCAAATATTACGAAAACCTATCCAGTGAGAGAATCATCACGATGGACTGGATGGAAGGTAAGCATTTAAGCGAGTTTGTGAAGCAAGATTTTTCTGAAGAAGTTGGAAATGAAATTGGACAAACTCTTTGGAACTTTTATATGTTCCAATTCCACAAGCTAAAAGAAGTACATGCCGATCCACATCCTGGTAATTTCTTAATTGATGAGGATTATAATCTTATTGCTATTGATTTTGGTTGCATTAAAAATATACCGGATCAATTTTATACACCTTATTTTGAATTAGCAGTTCCTAAAAATATAAATGACCCTGACTTTTTTCTGCAGAAATTGAAAGAATTAGAAATCATAAGGCCAGATGATACTGAAAAGGAAATAAAATATTTCTCAGCGCTGTTTCATGAAATGTTGAGTTTATTTACAAGTCCTTTTCACCAAGAAACATTTGATTTTGGAAGCGAAGAATTTTGGAATCAAATTTCTGGATTGAGTGAAAAGTACAGCAGTGATAAAGAATTAAGAAAAATGAATGGTAACCGAGGAAGTCAACATTTCCTTTATATTAATAGAACATTCTTTGGGCTTTTTAATCTGCTTCATGATTTAAAAGCTAAAGTTGACATCAACGATTACAAAAAATATATGTAAGATATTTAAGGTTATTGGTTAGGTTGGTTGGAAAACGCTCTTTGAAATTAAGTAAAAGGGCGTTTTCTTTGCATTAAAGATTACGAAATAAGCGATTATATGTATCTTGCATTGCTAAATAATTAAAAATATGTACCAATCCAAAATAATAGGTTTAGGAAAGTATGTTCCTGAAAATATAGTAACGAATGATGATTTGAGTAAACTCATGGACACTTCAGATGAGTGGATTCAAGAAAGAACAGGAATACAGGAAAGAAGACACATTAAAAAAGGAGATGGGAATTCTACAGCTGTGATGGGCTTAAAAGCAGCTAAACAGGCTATTGAAAGAGCAGAAATCAATAAAGATGATATCGAGCTTATTGTATTTGCTACATTAAGTCCAGACTACTATTTCCCAGGATGTGGAGTTCAAATTCAAGAGAAACTAGGCATCAAAACTTGTCCGGCATTGGATGTAAGAAATCAGTGTAGCGGTTTTGTTTATGGAATTTCTGTTGCAGATCAATTTATCAAAACAGGAATGTATAAAAATGTTTTAGTCATAGGAAGTGAAAATCACAGTGGAGGTTTGGACATGACCAATCGAAGCAGACATGTCTCTGTCATATTTGGTGATGGTGCCGGAGCTGCAGTTTTAACAAGGAGCGATGATGAATCTGGGATTCTTTCCACACATTTACATTCTCAAGGAGAATACATATATGAACTTTCTCTGAGAGGACCTTCAACAGAAAAATGGGTGCCAGAAATCATAGCTGAAAATCCACAAGAAGACATTCCTTACTATCCGAAGATGAATGGACAGCTTGTATTCAAGAATGCAGTTGTAAGATTTTCAGAAGTCATTAATGAAGGTTTAGACTTCAACAATTTGAAAAAAGAGGATATTGACATGTTTATCCCTCATCAAGCTAACCTAAGAATTTCTCAGTTTATTCAAAAGAAATTAGGCTTGGAGGATAGCCAAGTTCATAATAACATTCAAAAATACGGCAACACTACCGCAGCTTCTATTCCAATAGCGCTGACAGAAGCTTGGGAAGAAGGAAAAATCAAGAAAGGCGACTTGGTGGTTCTTGCTGCTTTTGGTAGCGGTTTCACTTGGGGAAGCGTCATCATACGTTGGTAGAATATCAATAAAAGCATTTGTTTAGACCAAAAAAAGTCCTGTGAATTTCATTCACAGGACTTTTTTTAAATCTATCGGTTGATGATTACATCTTAAGCTTATCTTTTTGTTCTACGTCTTCCGGCTTTTTATCCGTCAAATCGATTCCTTTCTTCTTTACAGAATCAAACATAACGGGTGTAGCAATAAATACAGAAGAATAAGTACCCACGACAACACCAATGATAAGAGCAAACATAAATCCTCTTATGCTATCACCTCCAAAGATGAATATAGCTATCAATACAACAAGAGTTGTCAAAGACGTATTGATGGTTCTACTTATGGTTGAACTTACTGCGAGGTTGATCAGTTTACCCATTTTCCAGGTTGGGTGTTCGTTGAAGAATTCACGAATTCTATCAAAGACAACAACCGTATCGTTTAAGGAGTAACCAATCACAGTAAGTATTGCTGCGATAAAAGCTTGATCAATCTCCAAACTAAATGGTAATACATCATATAGAAGAGAAAATAAACCCAAAACTATGATAACATCATGAATAACTGCAGCGACTGCACCTAAGGAAAATTGCCATCTTCTAAATCTTATGAGGATATATAAAAACACAACAATAAGTGATCCTATAATAGCGTAATAAGAAGCAGTTTTAATATCATCTGCAATAGTTGGACCTACTTTCATTGAAGACATTATGCCGAATTTTTCATTCAGACTGTTGTTATCGCCAATTTTGAATTCATCTAATGTAATTCCACTAGGTAAGTATTCCTTTAAGCCGTTGAATAAAATATTTTGAATCTCATCATCAATGCCAGTTCCTTCTTCTTCAATTTTGAAGTTTGTAGTAATTTTTAATTGGCTAGAGGCCCCATATGTTTTTGCCTCAACGCTTTGAAGTTCTCCAATTAAATTAGATTCAATTTCTGAAGGGTTAACCGGCTGATCAAATCTTACTGTATAGGTTCTACCACCAATAAAATCAACACCTTCATTAAGACCTTTCGTAACTAATGATCCAACACTTATCAAAATAGCAATCGCTGAAATAATGTAAGCTACTTTTCTCTTTTTCAAGAAATTCAAGTCAACATTCTGGAACCAGTTTTTAGTTATGTTAGTAGAGAAAGGTAAAGATTTTCCTTTTTTCCCTCCTCCTGCGATAAATAAACGAGTTAAGAATATAGCACAGAATAGAGAAGTAACAATACCTATAAGAAGCGTAGTTGCGAAACCTTTAATCGGTCCTGTACCAAACGTAAGCAATATTATACCCGTAAGGCCTGTTGTAATGTTAGCATCAAGTATAGAAGATAAAGCACTTTTAAAACCATCATTAATGGACTCTGCCTGTGTTTTACCCTTCGCTATCTCTTCTCTAATTCTTTCAAAAATAAGAACATTCGCATCTACAGACATACCTATGGTAAGTACAATACCAGCGATACCAGGCAATGTAAGAACAGCTCCAAGACCTGATAACACACCAAATATAAATAGTATGTTTACTACTAAAGCGATGTCTGCATACAAACCAGCTTTGCCATAGTAGAATATCATATATAATAACACAAATATCAAAGCGATAATAAACGAAAGTATACCACTGTCAATGGCTTCTTGCCCTAAAGAAGGTCCTACAATTTCGCTTTGGACAATATCTGCAGAAGCAGGTAATTTACCAGCTCTTAAAACATTCGCTAAATCTTGTGCTTCTTCAATAGTAAATTGTCCAGTGATTTCACTTCTTCCTCCGGAAATTGCACCACTAGAAACGCCAGGAGCAGAATAAACAGTGTTATCCAATACAATAGCGATTTGTGTGCCTTGAGCTGAAGCCTTGCCTGTCATATCTTCCCAAATTTTGGCTCCACGACCATCCATTTGCATACTAACAGCAACTCTACCTACCTGATCATAAGTTTGTTGAGCATCAGTAACAACTTCACCGCTCAAAGGAGGATCATCGTTGCTATTACCTTTCAATGCGTATAATTCAATGACTTCAGAGTCCTTAGGTGGCTTTCCCCATGCAAATTCCGCATACTTTTTATCTGAAGGTAATTGTGATTTTACCTGAGGCATAGATAAGTATGAATTTACTTTAGCTGTATCTTTAATAGCGAAATATGCAATGATTGGACCTTGTGGCTGACCTGCAGACTGAACTAAACTAAGAAGCGGATTTGATTTTGTAAAATCTTCATCAGTATCGTCTTCTGTAGAAAGTAAACTTTCTAAATCATCTTCCTCTGTAGCTTCTTGATCTTCTTGTGGAGTTTGCGCTTTATCTTCTTCAGACTTAGCGTCTTCTTCTTTCATGTTCTCAGCAACAATTGCATCTGCAGTTACCAAAAAGTCAGAAAGTTCATTGGCTTTATACACTTCCCAAAATTCAAGCTGAGCTGTACTTTGTAGAAGATTTTGAATTCGGCTTATATCCTTTGCCCCAGGCAATTCAATAAGTATTCTTCCAGATTCTCCTAAACGTTGAATGTTTGGTTGTGTTACTCCAAATTTGTCGATACGCTCTCTTAAAACCTCAAATGCTGAAGTTACGCTTTCGTCAATTTTTCTATTGATGATTGGCCTAACCTGACTGTTAGTCATATCGAAGCTAATCTCATCTGCAAGGGCTTTGGTTCCAAAAATATCTGGTGAAGCCAGCTTTGCGCCCTCTAAATTATCAAAAGCTTCGAAAAACAATTCTAAATAGCTGTCTTGACTATTTTTCCGAGCTTCCTGAGCATCTTTCAAAGCTTGATTGAAAGCAGGGTCTTTTGAATCATTAGCAAGACCTTTTAATAGATCCTGAACAGATATTTGAAGTATCACATTAATACCACCTTTTAAATCCAAGCCCTTGTTAAGCTCTTTATCTTTGGAGGTATTGTAAGTAATACCAGCAAAAATTGACTCATTCCCAATAGAGTCAAGATATTTTTCTGCGACAACTGCTCTCTTTTCTGTGAAGTTTTCTTCACCTTCAGAAATTTGCCTTTCTGCAAAAGCTTCTGCTTTTTCTTCAACATTGTTAGCTATAAACGTAAATGACAACTGGTAAATACTTACCAAACCAAATAAGATAGCAAATAGCTTAATGAGTCCTTTATTCTGCATTTTTAAATTATTAGTGCTGTTATAAAATCAGGCAAATATAGGTTTTCGATATAGAAATGGCAATTTTTTTATTAAAGATAATTTTAACTTTTGAAAGCCTATTTTACCCCTTAAAAAGGTACTTGTGATTCAAAAAAACAGACCCGACAAATGTCGGGTCTGGAGTATTTATAAAAGTTTGAAACTATTCCAAAAGACCATTTGTCTTTCTTACTGCTTCAGCGCTTTCTTTCAGTTTTGCTTTTTCCTCATCGTTAAGATCGATTTCTACAATCTTTTCGATGCCATTTTTACCGATTATGACTGGAACTCCAATACATAAATCGTTAAGTCCGTATTCACCCTCTAGAAGTGTTGAACATGGGAACATTTTTTTCTGATCACAAGCTATGGATTGAACTAAAGAAGAAACCGCAGCTCCTGGTGCATACCAAGCGCTTGTTCCAAGTAATTTGGTTAAAGTTGCACCACCTACCTTAGTGTCTTCTGACACTTGAGAAAGTCTTTCTTTAGAAAGGAATTCTGTAACTCTCACACTGTTACGTGTTGCTAAACGAGTTAAAGGTAACATTCCTGTATCACTATGACCACCGATAACCATACCATCAACATCGGATGCTGGACATTCTAAAGCTTCACTTAATCTATATTTGAATCTAGCACTATCTAAAGCACCACCCATTCCAATAATTCTGTTTTTAGGCAAGTTCAATTCTTTGTGAGCTAGATACGTCATTGTATCCATTGGATTACTCACAACGATTATGGTTACATCTGGAGAGTGCTTTACCAATTGTGATGCTACATCTTTTACAATACCAGCGTTAATTCCAATAAGTTCTTCTCTTGTCATTCCTGGCTTCCTTGGAATGCCAGAAGTAATTACTGCAACTTGAGAATCTTTTGTCTTAGAATAGTCTCCTGTTGTTCCTGTAATTGTTGTATCAAAACCGTTGAGTGTTGCTGTTTGCATCAAGTCCATCGCTTTTCCTTCAGCATACCCTTCTTTAATATCCACAAGAACTACTTCTGAAGCAAAATCTTTAATCGCGATATACTCTGCACAACTAGCGCCTACTGCACCAGCACCTACTACTGTAATTTTCATCTTTAATTTATTTTTATAATTAGTAATTAAATTCCAAAATTGATTCCAACATTCAACGTATTGAATTCCTGAAAACTATAATCTATATTCAACCTAAAAAAAGCTAAGCTCAGCTTAGTTCCTATCGTTGCTCTAAATCCATTTACTGAAGAGTCTAAGCGCAACGGATCTACTACAGTTTGACCTTGCACTTCATCAACTCCGGCTTCTATATTATATTCTCCTCTTAATCGTGTATCTGAAGAACCAGACACAGCACCCAAACTCCCATAAAAATTGATAATAGGAAGCTTTGTAGACACCAGCATGGCATAATGCCAGGAGTTTATATCTGTAGTTATCCTTTGATTGGTGGCTGATATCAAACTAGATTGTTCTGTAAATCTATACTCGCCCTCAAACTTATTGTAACCTATAAAGCCAGAAATCGCAATTGGCAAAACTTTAAAACCTGGAATCCAATCTGTAAATTCATGCTGAAGTCCTGCCCCATAGAATTGTGAAGACACATCCTTAGTTTCTATTTCTGGAAGGAATCTCAATTTGAGTTCTGTGCTAAAAGGCAAACCGAGACTTCCTTGCAAAATAATATTGGGCAAATATTCTACATTTTCTGAAGCCAAACCTTGCGGTAAAGTTATTGAGCCTAATTCCTGACCTCTTTCAACAATATTCATGATAACTTCTGGTGAATTCTGTCCAAAAACAGTTCCTACTTGTTGTGTAACAGGACCAGATTCAAAACTCAGGAAGTTATAATCGTTTTCATTTAATGCAAAAGAAGTGTTCTTGTTGCCAATCTGTGAAACACCACCAATAATAGAAATTTCAAATCCGCCAAGATTTTTAACTTTGGCTGTGTTATACCAACCATTGGCCAAACCAAAGATGATAGCATCTGATCCTGGACTTGTGTAAGCGTTTGCAAATCTATTCGCATCTTCAAAACCTGATGAAAGTAAGTTTCTGATTCCATTTTGTGAATAAGAATTCACAGACAAAACCGATAAAAGAATTAAACAAATAAGCTTTAAGCTTTTCATCCCTTTATATTAAGCATCAATATTTGCGTAAACAGCATTTTGTTCAATGAATTCTCTTCGTGGTGGTACTTCATCTCCCATCAACATAGAAAAAATTCTATCTGCTTCTGCCATATCATCAATAGTGACACGTCTCAAGATTCTATTCTCAGGATTCATAGTCGTATCCCAAAGTTGCTCAGCATTCATTTCGCCAAGACCTTTGTAACGCTGAATGCTTACTCCTCCTTTATATTCGTTAGCAATTTCATTTCTTTCTTTCTCAGACCATGCATAGCGCTTTTTACTTCCTTTCTTAATCAAATAAAGAGGAGGTGTAGCGATGTAGATATGACTCGCTTCAATCAGCTCTTTCATGTACCTAAAGAAAAACGTAAGTATTAACGTTGCAATGTGACTACCATCGACGTCGGCATCACACATAATGATAACTTTATGGTATCGTAATTTTGAAAGGTTTAGAGCTTTTGTATCTTCTTCGGTTCCAATCGTTACCCCAAGTGCAGTATATATGTTTTTGATCTCTTCATTTTCAAATACTCTGTGCTGCATTGCTTTCTCAACATTCAGAATTTTACCTCTTAAAGGCAAAATGGCCTGAAAATTACGATCTCTACCTTGCTTAGCAGTTCCACCCGCAGAATCTCCCTCAACAAGGAAAACTTCACATGCATTTGGATCCGTTTCAGAGCAATCAGAAAGTTTACCTGGCAAACCTCCACCGCTCATCACGGTTTTACGCTGAACCATCTCACGCGCCTTTTTAGCGGCATGTCTGGCTTGAGCAGCTAGAATCACCTTTTGAACTATGGTTTTAGCATCATTTGGATTTTCTTCCAGGTAAATTTCAAGCATCTCTGTAACTGCCTGAGATACTGCTGAAGTGACCTCGCGGTTACCTAATTTGGTTTTGGTTTGTCCTTCAAATTGTGGCTCCGATACTTTTACAGAAACAATAGCTGTAAGTCCTTCTCTAAAATCATCTCCGGTAATTTCGAATTTCAATTTGTCGAGCATCCCTGAATTATCGGCATATTTTTTTAAAGTAGCCGTTAAACCTCTTCGGAATCCAGACAAATGAGTACCACCTTCGTGAGTATTTATATTATTAACGTAAGAATGCAAATTCTCACCATAAGAGTCATTGTATATCATCGCTACTTCTACCGGGATATCATTCTTTTCGCCTTCCATAGAAATAACATCCGTTATAATTGGATCACGATTGGCGTCTATAAAACGTATAAACTCCTTCAATCCTTCTTCAGAATAGAATTCATCCGAACGGTACTCGCCTTTCTCGTTCTTTTGACGTTTGTCAATAAGAGAAATTCTAATACCCTTATTTAAAAAGGCCAACTCTCTCAAACGCTTGGCTAATGTTTCATATTTAAACTCTACTGATTCTTTGAAAATCTCATAATCGGGTTTGAAAGTAATTTCAGTTCCTTTCATCTCTGTATCACCTGTAGATTTTACAGGATAATCTACTTTACCACGCGTGTATTCTTGTTCCCAGATTCTACCATCTTTAAAAACACGTGCATGAAGTTTTACGGAAAGTGCATTTACCACAGAAACTCCAACTCCGTGGAGACCTCCCGATACTTTATAAGAATCTTTATCAAATTTACCACCAGCACCAATTTTGGTCATGACTACTTCCAGTGCCGAAACACCTTCTTTCTTGTGCATGTCTATAGGAATCCCACGACCATTATCCATAGTCGTTACAGAACCATCTTCATTTATGATCAAGTCAATCTTATCACAATAGCCTCCCATAGCCTCATCGATAGAGTTGTCTACCACCTCATAAACCAAGTGATGAAGACCTCGCTCTCCTACATCTCCTATATACATGGATGGACGCAATCTTACGTGCTCCATTCCCTCTAAAGCCTGAATACTATCAGCCGAATAATTGTGTTTTTTGACTTCTTCGCTCATAATTTATTATTAGATTAACAACAAACAAATATAGTAAATCGGAAGTGTTTTTTGAAGTTTTTAACGCTATTAAATCGATTATGTCGGAGTTAAAATGGTTAACGGTGCTTATTCTTAGAAATTGCAAAATCAGCCTGAAAAGCTACTTCTGTAACACAATAAATATTACTTTAACAAGAATTAAACTCATAAAGAGAAAACTTAAATTTAATCTTGTTTAAAATTTTAAACTTATGAAATTATTTAACGCATTTCTTATTTTAAGCCTAGTTACATTAACTACTACAGCGCAAGAATTTAAGGATCTGGACAAAAGTCCCATGGATGCAGTAATCACCAGAAATCAAGACAATTCTCCACTGGCAAGAATTATTTATAGCAGGCCTAAAAAGAACAACCGCGAGATTTTTGGTCAATTAGTTCCCTACAATAAGGTCTGGAGAACTGGAGCTAACGAGGCTACCGAAATTACATTTTATGAAGATGTCCTTTTTAACGGTGTTGAGATTGAACCAGGCACTTATTCATTATATACCATCCCAGATAAAGACAAATGGACTATAATTGTGAACGAACAAATTAATGTTTGGGGTGCTTATAGTTATGATGAATCTTTAGACCTTTTAAGAACAAGTGTGCCTACAAGAAATACTGCTGCACCGGTAGAAGATTTTTCAATCACCTTCAAACCTGCTGCAGATGGCTCTGACCTATTAATGGGCTGGGATGACACCTTCGTAGAAGTCCCTATCCGAAAAGCTGAATAATAATTCAGATCAATTCCAAAAAAATCCCATTCTTTTGATCAAAAGAATGGGATTTTTTTTCTCACTAGTATTACAAACCTTTAAATTTAATTCAGGTGATTTTCTGCTGAATCTGTTCTTAAAAACTTTTAATCTTTCTAAACAAAAAACTGGATCATCAAGTTAACTTAGAACCTCAAGCAATGTATCTAAAAGCATTAAAAGCAACGGAATCAAATTCAGAATAAATCCAGCTTTTATGCAAAACTATTTCATAGATTCTAAAATCTCTTTCACGTCTTTTTCGGTAGTATCTGGATTGATAAAACAAAACCTCGCGCAGGTAAGTTCTCCTTCCTGTGAATTCCATTTGGTAGGAGTGACCAAAGCAAATCCACTATCGTGATTGGTGTACGTCCACTCCTTGTAATCTTCTGCAGTCCAGCCGATTCTTGAAAATAATACGCAAGAAAGCCCTGGCTCTCTAATTAATTCTACATGTGGCAATTGTTCGATTTGCTTAGCCGCATTATTAGCCAATTCCAAACCTCTTTCGATAGCCGTGGTGTAGCGATCTGTCCCGTGCATAGCAAGAGAATACCATAAAGGCAAGCCTCGAAGTCTTCTGGTTAGTTGAATTTGATAGTCTGATGGATTGAAACCTTGAGCTCCTTTGTCCTTAAAAATATCTAAGTAAGCGCCTTTTTGAGAATGAGCATTTTTGGCCAAATCCATGTTCTTATAAATGATAGCTCCACAATCGTAAGGAGAAAACATCCATTTATGCGGATCAATAGTAACACTATCAGCCCTTTCAATACCATTGAAAAGGTGTCTTACAGAGGGCGCAGCTAAAGCTGCCCCTCCATAGGCAGCATCGACATGAAACCAAAGTTGTTCTTTTTCTGTTACCTCTGCTACTCCGTCCAAATCATCAATGATTCCTGCATTAGTAGTGCCACCGGTGGCAACAACTGCAAACAGGCGCTTTCTATCAAAATCTGATAAACTTTTGATCTCTTTTTCCAGACATTTTTTTGTGAGTTTATGCTCTTCGTTATCGTCTACAGTTATAATATCTGCATCGATCACCTGAGCCATAGCTTTTACGGAGGAATGCGCTCCACTGGAAGTAATGATTAAACCTTTCAGCTTTTTATTATCATCATTTATGGATCTCCAATACTCTCTCGCAGCGACAATTGCAGAAAGGTTGGCTGCTGTTCCACCACTAGTAAAGACTCCAAAGGTTCCTTCTGGCATTCCTGTGAGAGAAACCAGCCATTCCATAGCTCTGTTTTCGCAGAAAATTCCCCCGCCACCAGTCATCCAATATGCCCCGTGAATACTCGCCGCCGAAGTCACAAGATCAAATAAAACTGCTGCTCGTGTTGGCGCAGCAGGTACAAAAGCGAGATGTCTGGGGTGATCTACAGGAACTGATGCTTTTACCAGGATATCTCTAAATAACTGAAAGGCTTTCTCTCCTCCTATTCCTTCTTTGGTCACCGTATCCCCAACAAGTTCCAGTAATTCGTGTTCTTGTTTTGGTTTTCCTAATTCTGGGGATGTATTTGATATTCTATTGATCGCATATTTCATGATATCGAGTGTCATCTCGACAGTCTCCATATCAACAGCGTGCATGCTTTTCATAGCTTATGATTTTGTATTGTAAATAGTTAATTCCAGACAGAGAAATTCAAATTGGAAAGGATCTAGTTCTTCTATTAATTTTGGAATGAGTTTTTCTCCATAATCCACATAAATTTCGCTGAAATTAAAAGTTCGTTCTTGTAAAGATTGGTTGGGAAACAAGTAGCGTTGTAGCTCCAAAACACGCTCATTTTCATCTTTCAGTTTTCGTTTTTGAGCTTTTAGCAGTCTTTTTTCTAGATGATCGAGCCCATTTTTTTGCTTTTTCTCTTGCGCAGCTACCGCTCCATAAAAGGATTGTTCTGTTTTTTCAGCAAGCTCGTATAAATCCGCAAACTGTTTTTCTAAAACCTTTTTCTGACTTTCAAAATCGATGTCAATTGAAGAATTTCTCTTGGTTTGCTTGGCTTCTAAAGCATCAGTAGACAAGAATAAATCTTTGATTTCAGTATCTAATTTTCTCAGCTTTTTTGCTGTTTTGTCAGAATATAATAAGACTGAATTTCTCAACATCAGTATTGGGAAAGTGACGGATTCTGCTTCGTATAAGGATTTTAATTCCAGCCAATATGCCAATTCTCCACCTCCACCGATGTAGGCCAAGTTTGGAAGAATCACTTCTTGATAGAGTGGTCTCATGACAACATTTGGCGAAAATCGCTCAGGATATTCATCTACCAAATCTAAAATTTCTTGTTCTGAAAAGCTTACTTCCGAATCGATGACGAGATACCTGTCATCCTGTTTTACGATTCTTTCCCTTATGCCTTCATACATATAGAATAAGTTGATTTCTCTGGGATTGACCTGAACATTATAACCAAGATCAGATAATTTATCAGCTTGCTTTTCAGTTTGCCGAAAGGCAGTATGATATTGCAAATCATTTTTGATATGCTTTGAAAACATGGTTTTTAATCTCGCATCATCTGCGTCTAAAACGACAAGACCATACTCTCCAAAAAGCTCATTGGCCAAAAACTGAGTAGCACTGGCTAAAGTCTCATGTTCGAGATAAGCCACTTTGAAAAGTCCCTTAAGATATTCTGCGTTATCACTTTTCCCGAATTCTTTTTCAATGGTTTTAGACAACTTCTCCAATCCTGAAGTGGACAAATGACCTACTGCTCCTTCTGTATCCTTTTCCCATTCCAACTTATTTTGCTTGAAATTGAAAAAATTGATTTCATCAAAATCATGATCTTCTGAGGCCATCCAGTAAATAGGAACAAAATTGGCGTCAGGATAGTTCTCTTTAAGCTGTTTAGCCAGATTGATTGTTGAAACAATCTTATACAAGAAATAAAGCGGTCCGGTAAACAAGTTGAGCTGATGACCAGTTGTAACTGTATAAGTAGTATGCTCTAGAAGTAAATCAATATGTTGTTGTGTTTCTTGTGAAGTTGATAACAACTTATACTGATTTGTGAGCACTTCAATTAAGCCCTTTCGATTATCTTGATTGTAAGATTTGCTCTTCTCTTCTATTTGCGCTTCAAAATTATCAATAGAAGGAAATCTATTATAAAATGGCTTTAAATCTTTCTTTTCCTCGATGTAGTCTGAAATCAAATCAGTAAAAAAACCTGTGGATCGAAAAGGTAAACAGTCAGCCATGTTTTAAGAATTTAGAGTAATCGCAAATATAGAGGAGGCATTTTAAAAAGCTTTAAAAGATAAGTTAATTCAAAATTGCATCTACAGAGACTGGTTCTCCATACAAATCAAAATCTCCTGCATCGGTGATTTTGATCTCAGCAAATTCTCCAGTTTTCAAATAATGAGTTTGAGCATCGATCAAAACTTCATTATCCACATCAGGGGAGTCAAATTCAGTTCTTCCAACAAAGTATCCACCTTCTTTTCTGTCAATGACACATCTAAATGTTTCTCCGATTTTCTGCTGATTCAGTTCCCAGGAAATCTGAGATTGAATTTCCATAATTTCGTTGGCACGCTGAATTTTGACATCTTCAGGAACGTTATCTTCAAGGTTATAAGCATGTGTATTTTCTTCGTGAGAATAGGTAAAACAACCCAGCCTTTCAAATCTCATTTCACTCACCCAATCCTTCAATTCCTGAAAATCTTCTTCAGTTTCACCAGGATAACCAACAATCAATGTGGTTCTGATAGCCATATTTGGCACTTCCTTTCTGAATTTGTAAAGTAAATCTGTAGTTTTTTTGTGTGTGGTTCCTCTTCGCATGGATTTCAACAAATGATCTGAAATATGCTGAAGCGGGATATCTATATAATTACAAACTTTTGGTTCTTCTCTTATTACATCAAGGACATCGGTTGGAAAACCTGTAGGAAACGCATAATGCAAACGGATCCATTCGATACCTTCTACCTTAACAAGTTCTTTCAGTAGTTCTGCCAGGTTTCTTTTCTTGTATAAATCTAAACCGTAATACGTCAAGTCTTGGGCGATCAAGATCAATTCTTTCACACCTTGCTTTGCGAGATTTTTAGCTTCAGTCACCAAATCTTCAATCGGCGTAGATTTATGACCGCCTCTCATTAGCGGAATAGCACAAAACGAACAAGGCCTGTCACAACCTTCAGCTATTTTCAGGAAGGCATAATTCTTTGGGGTCGTTGTCAAACGTTCACCGATCAATTCGTGCTTATAATCTGCGCCAAGAGCTTTTAGCAAAGCTGGAAGTTCTGTAGTCCCAAAGTATTGATCAACGTTGGGAATTTCTTTCTGCAAATCTGGCTTGTAGCGTTCAGATAAACATCCTGTCACAAAAACCTTTTCAACTTCGCCACTTTCTTTCTTTTGAACGTAGTCTAAAATCGTGTTGACAGATTCTTCTTTGGCATTATCAATAAAACCACAGGTATTGATCACCACAACATCCCCTTCAGTTTCGTGTGCAACATCTTTACCGCTAGCTTTAAGCTGACCCATTAAAACTTCAGAATCGTAAATATTTTTACTGCAACCTAAAGTAACAACGTTGATTTTATTTTTTTTGATTGACTTTGTTCTCATATATTTTTAAAATTGAATTGCAAAGATACGATCTCTGAAATTGACTGAAGATGAAGTTGCCTTAAAGCTTATCTAAAAGACTAGATATAAATAATTTAGATTAGGCCATAGTGTTGTGAACCCAAAGTATTAAATCCTGCTCGTAGTATCGCATTGAAGATATGACAACAATACTTCCAATAGCGTAGACCCAGTTTGTAGAGTTAGTTTTGAGAAAATAAAATCCCAGAAGTCCCAAAAGTACAATTGGTGATGCTACCAGCAAGTTTGAAGCAATCCAACCTCCCTGAAAGATTGCTGAAAGTTTTAGGACTAAAAAGAATGCTGAATAAATCACAATGATTTTGGTTATGATGAGTTTATTCTTTGCTGCTGAAAACGGCTTTGGTCTTTGCTCAGTCATTTATTATTTATTTGAAAAAAATGAATCGACAAATTCATACTTATTAAAAATTTGAAGATCATCTACACCTTCACCTACTCCAATATATTTGACAGGAATTTTGAACTGATCACTGATTCCTATGACAACTCCACCTTTTGCAGTCCCATCTAGTTTTGTAATGGCAAGCGCTGTCACTTCGGTAGCCGCTGTAAATTGCTTGGCTTGTTCAAAAGCATTTTGACCAGTAGACCCGTCTAAAACTAAAAGCACCTCATCTGGAACATTAGGAGTAACTTTTTGCATCACGCGTTTTATTTTGGTCAATTCGTTCATCAAGTTTATTTTATTATGCAAACGCCCTGCAGTATCTAAAATAACCACATCCGCATCTTGTTTTACAGCACTTTGTACTGTATCAAAAGCAACTGAGGCAGGATCACTTCCCATTTTCTGCTTTACAATCGGAACACCAACGCGGTCCGCCCAAATCTGTAATTGATCAACAGCAGCAGCTCTAAAGGTATCACCTGCTCCAAGAATTACCTTTTTCCCTTTCAGTTTGTATTGCTTTGCAAGCTTGCCAATGGTCGTCGTTTTTCCAACACCATTTACACCTACAACCATAATCACATAAGGCTTTTTACCTTCCGGCAATTCTAAGCTTTCGAGTTCTCCGTTTTCGGATTCGCTCAATAAGCCTGCAATTTCTTCTCTTAATATAAGATTGAGTTCGTCTGTACCCAGATATTTATCCTTTGCTACCCTCGCTTCTATTCTGTCTATTATTTTGATGGTTGTGGTCACACCAACATCACTGGAAACAAGAATTTCTTCAAGATCGTCTAAAACACTTTCGTCTACTTTTGATTTACCGGCAACCGCTTTACTAAGTTTGCCAAAAAAGTCAGATTTAGATTTTTCCAAACCTTCATCTAACTTTTCCTTTTTCTCTTTTGAGAATATTTTTTTGAAAAAACTCATTATTTATGGATATCAAGATTAAGACTTAATTAATAACAAATATAGACAAAACAAAAAAGCCCTCGCATGGTTAGCGACGGCTTCATATATAATAAAGTCCTAAATTTAGTTGCTCTTCAGAAAATCATTGACTTCCTCTGGATTCATTATTTTTTCTACAAATACATAAGCTCCAGACTTTGGTGATTTCACCATTTTGATAGCTTTTGTAAGTCTTTTAGTTCCCGTTTGTACTGTACCAACTGATTTCTTTGCCATAACTTATTTAATTTCTTTGTGAACGGTCATTTTCTTCATGATAGGATTGAACTTTTTAAGCTCAAGTCTATCTGGAGTATTTCTTTTGTTCTTTGTTGTAATATATCTTGAAGTCCCAGGAAGTCCAGAATCTTTATGCTCTGTACATTCCATTATAACTTGAACTCTATTGCCTTTCTTTGCCATAATCTTAATGCTTTATAATCTCTTATTTAGTCAAGAATCCTTTAGCACGAGCTTCTTTCAAAACAGCGTGAATTCCTTTTTTATTGATGGTTTTTAAGATTGAAGTTGATACTTTAAGGGATATCCATTTATCTTCTTCAGGGATGTAAAATCTCTTCTTAACCAAGTTAACGCTAAATTTGCGTCTAGTTCTATTTAATGCGTGGGAAACGTTATTTCCTGACAATGCTCTTTTTCCAGTAAGCTCACAAACTCTTGACATTATATATACTTTTAGATGTTATTAAAAACAGGATGCAAATTAACGACTTTTTTCTGAATTAGAAAAAATAAATTTTACTGATTTTCAATTTTTCGAAATGACCTCATAAATCAACTCTAGGGCTTTGTTTACGGCTTTCTGTGTCACACGCTCGCGATGTTTACCAAATTGAAATTCATGAACTTGTGTCTCTTCCGGCGTGGAAATAGCTATAAAAACGGTTCCAATTTCTGCATCGCTATCACCTTTAGTAGGGCCGGCATTTCCAGTTGTCGCTATAGCAAAATCCGAGTTAAACATCGCTTTAGCTTTAATAGCCATTGCTTCTGTAATTTCAGAACTTACGACAGAATATTTCTCAATTAGCTCTTTAGGAATCTTTAAAACGTCATTTTTTGCCGACGTGGCGTAGCTCACAACAGAACCTTTAAAATATGAAGAGGCACCTGGGATTTCAGTAAATTTTGCTGCCAATCTTCCCCCTGTACAACTTTCAGCTGTAACCAAAGTTTGACCTTTAACTATAAAAGCTTCAGCTATTCTCTCCTCAAGAGTTTGCTCATCTTCGTAGCCTTTTATAATATCTCCTATGATCCTATTTAAGCTTTCTATCGCATTTTTGAGACCGGACTTCAGTTCTGCTTCATCTTCTCCTCGAGCACTCAACCTCAGCCGAACTCTCCCTAAGCTTGGCAGATAGGCGAGCTTGATATAAGGTGGTAATTGATTTTCCCAATCTTCAATTCGCTCTGCAATGGCACTTTCACCCAAACCATAAGTCAAAACTGTTTTATGAATGATATAAGGCGTTTTAAATCGATCTTGCAATCTCGGCATCGCCTGCTCTGTCAAAATGGATTTCATTTCATAAGGAACACCGGGCATAGATATATAAACCACTCCGTTTTTTTCAAACCACATTCCTGGCGCAGTGCCATACTCATTATGAAGCGTAATCGCTTGGGAAGGTATCCATGCCTGAGAGCGGTTCGCTTCAAGGATTGGGGTGTTGACGTATTTTTTGAAAATATCTTCTACATGATCCAACACCTTTTGGTCCAACACCAATTCATCATTGAAGTACTCACAAAAAGCATGTTTGGTAATATCATCTTTAGTCGGACCAAGACCTCCTGTTATGATGATGATATTAGACCGCCTTGAGGCTTCTTCAAACGCGTTTAAGATATGAGTCTTTTCGTCTTCAATGGAAGTAATTTGATAAACGTCTACGCCAATTTTATTGAGCTGTTTGGCGATATAGGCTGAATTTGTATCTATAATTTGGCCAATGAGAATCTCATCACCAATCGTGATTATTTCTGCTTGCATAATTCATTTAACTTGAATTGAAAAACACGAAGACTCTTGAATAAAGCCTTCTAAAACATCACCTTCTTCAACTCTACCAACCCCTGAAGGCGTTCCAGTGAAAATGATATCCCCAATTTTAAGAGTGAAATATTCTGAAATATAGGCGATGAGTTCATCGATTTTCCATAACATTTCTGAAGTAGATCCTGACTGAACAACTTCTTTATTCTTCTCTAATCTGAAAGATATTGTGTTGACATCTTGAAAATTGGATTTGGGAAACCAAGATTCTCCAATAACAGCAGCTCCGTCAAAACCTTTAGCTTTCTCCCACGGCAGCCCTTTGTCTTTTAATTGATTTTGAACATCTCTTGCCGTAAAATCAATTCCTAAGCCAATGTCGTCATAATATTTATGAGCAAACTTTGACTGAATGTGTTTTCCCACCTTTTTGATTTTGACCAAAATCTCCACTTCATGGTGCACATCATTTGAAAATGACGGTAAAATAAAAGGATTGTTCTTCAACAAAATCGAAGAATCTGGTTTCATAAACACGACGGGGTGATCTGGCTTTTCGCTATTCAATTCAGAAATATGTTTAGCATAATTCCTACCAATACAAATCAATTTCATGACGGTATAATTTATTTAGTCGCTAATTTTCTCAACTTGATCGCTGTCAGCACTTTTTTTGTATAAAGCGGGAAATCTGAATTTTGGATCCAGCCAAAATAACCTGGCTCCTTTTCGAGCACATCCTCTACTTTTTTACCTCTATGCTTTCCAAAGCCGAAAACTTCCTCATCTTTTTTATTCAAAACAATAAAGCCTGCCAAATCAGCAAACTTCTTGTGAGCGCTGTAGGTCGACAGCCATTTGGTATCATTTTCTAAATCTGGATAGCGATCGAGCTGAGATTTCAAAACTTCGTAAGTGGCATTAGTATCGGCTTCGGCGCTGTGTGCATCGGTAAGATCTTTATCACAATAAAACTTATAAGCTGCCTCCAAAGTTCTTTTTTCTTTCTTATGAAAAATAGTTTGTACGTCGACTGCATTAACCTTTTTTAAATCAAAATCGATTCCAACGCGCAGCATTTCTTCTGCTAACAATGGAATATCAAAACGGTTACTATTGTAACCAGCCAAATCACACCCTTTAATCATCTGGTTGATTTTAGGCGCTAGCTCGTCAAACTTAGGCTCGTTTGCTACATCCTCATCGCTAATCCCGTGAATGGCTGTTGTTTCCTTAGGAATTGGTATTCCTGGATTCACTTTCCAGGTGTAACTCTCTTTATTATTATTTTCAAAAACTTTTAGAATTGAGATTTCGACAATTCTGTCTTTTGAAATATTTGTACCTGTCGTTTCAAGATCAAAAAAACAGATAGGACGCGTCAACTTTAATTCCATTGTAGATATTTTATGCAAAGTTAGTATTTGAAGTCAAAGAAATCCTGAATTAACTAAAATTTGAAATAATTGACTTAAGCTAGACAATGTGTATGTGTCTTGAAATTTCGAAAAAAAAAGATTAAATTACGTTCAAATCAATCCAATAATAGATGCCTTTAAAATTTGTATCCTATATAAGTTCCCAATCTCGTGTAATTACAAAGCAAAGTATTGAAGATTTCTTATTTCAGGTCAGAGATAAAAATAAGCAATTAGCAATAACTGGTATACTTTTACTTATCCAGGGAAAATTTGTTCAATACATAGAAGGTCCAGCTGAAGAAATTGATAAAGTATATGAATCTATAAGTAAGGACAAAAGGCACACTGAAATGATTATGCTGGATTCCGGGAGATTAACAGAGCGTCAATTTAAAGACTGGTCTATGGCCTACAAGGAAGTGGATGATAAACAGATCAAAGAAATTGTAGGAAAAGAAGATCTTCACCTGGAAGATGTTTTCCTGAATGATAAAGACATTAAAAATCATCCTGTATTGACTGTATTGTACGATTTTGTAAAAACACTTTCAAGCTAAAAAACCTCCGGAAAATTCATTCCCGGAGGTTTTTTAATATTATTCAGGATTTTAAATAGGGTCTCAACTAATCAACTCGAGACGTTTTTATTTTGAATTACTCTTTTCGTAAGATAACCGCTTCAGCTTTTTCTGAAATGGCTTTAGCATTCAAACCATACTTATCAAGAAGCATAAGTGGCTCTCCGCTTTCACCAAATGTGTCTTCTGTAGCTACAAATTCCTGTGGCGCTGGATGATTAAGCGCCAAAGTTCTGGCTACACTTTCTCCAAGCCCTCCAAGCATATTATGCTCTTCTGCAGTCACAACACATTTTGTCTTTCTTACTGATTTTAGAATAGCAGTTTCATCAAGTGGTTTTATAGTGTGTATATTGATAACTTCTGCAGAAATCCCTTTTTCATCCAATTCCTTAGCAGCTTCTAAGGCTTCCCATACCAAATGTCCGGTTGCAATAATCGTTACATCGTTGCCTTCAGTAAGCGTTACTGCTTTTCCGATTTTAAAAGTTTGATCTACTGGTGTGAAATTGGCCACTTTTGGCCTTCCGAATCTTAAGTAAACTGGTCCATCATATTCAGCGATGGCTATTGTAGCTGCTTTCGTTTGATTGTAATCACAGGTGTTAATAACTGTCATCCCCGGAAGCATTTTCATCAAGCCCAAATCTTCTAAAATTTGGTGAGTTGCTCCATCCTCACCTAATGTTAAGCCGGCGTGAGAAGCGCAAATTTTTACATTTTTTCCTGAGTAAGCAACAGATTGTCTAATTTGATCATAAACTCTACCCGTAGAAAAATTGGCAAAAGTACCTGTAAAAGGTATTTTTCCACCAATGGTCATTCCTGCGGCAATTCCAATCATATTGGCTTCAGCAATTCCTATTTGAAAAAATCGGTCTGGGTGATTGTTTTTGAATTCGTCCATTTTGAGAGATCCTGTCAAATCTGCACAAAGTGCAACTACATCTGGATTAGATTTACCAAGCTCTGCCAAGCCAGCCCCAAATCCAGAACGTGTATCTATATTTCCTGTGTTCTTATATGTTTTCATACGCCTCCCCTAGCCCCTCCTAAGGAGGGAAATTCCTGGGTTATTTTTTAATTAATATTTTGCTTTTTATAATCTTCATGTGAAGAATGTTTTATCGAATATAGAAACCCTACCCTTTGAAAAGGTTAGGTGGGGATACTAGTAATCTCCAAGTGTCTCCGGGTTTTGTGATAAGGCAACTTCAAGTTGCTCATCATTCGGAGCTTTTCCATGCCAAGCATGAGTTCCCATCATGAAATCAACACCGTTTCCCATTTCAGTTTCCATCAAAATCACAACAGGTTGTTTTTTGCCAGTCAGGGCTTTAGCTTCCGCAAGTGTTTTCTTAATAGCTTCGATATCGTTTCCTTCTTTTAGCTCTAAAACTTTCCAGTCGAAAGCCTCAAACTTTTTCTTAAGATCTCCAAGTGGCAAAACATCATCTGTCGCCCCATCGATTTGTTTTTTATTGTAGTCTATCGTAGCGATAAGATTATCAACTCCTTTAGAACCCGCGTATAGAATCGCCTCCCAGTTTTGACCTTCTTGTAATTCACCATCGCCATGAAGGCTATAAATAAGATGTGAATCTTTATTCATTTTTTTGGTAAGGGCAGCTCCAATTGCAACAGACATTCCTTGACCTAGTGAACCCGAGGCAATTCTTACTCCTGGAAGACCTTCATGAGTTGTGGGATGACCTTGAAGTCTTGAGTCAATTTTTCTAAAGGTTTTGAGTTCTTCTACCGGAAAAAATCCTGATCTTGATAAAACACTGTAAAATACTGGTGAGATATGACCATTAGATAAAAAGAACAAGTCTTCATTTTTTCCATCCATATCAAAGTCACTGGAATACTCCATAACTTCCTGATAAAGAATTGAAAAAAATTCTGCGCATCCTAACGAGCCTCCAGGGTGGCCAGAATTGACTTGATGAACCTGACGAAGAATGTCTCTTCTGACTTGTGTAACAAAATCTTGCAAATGTTGTGTTGTTGACATGAGATATTTAAGAATTTTAAGTTGCTCAAAAGTAAGGATTTATTATAAAATACCGGTCTGTAGATTTATCAATCCGAATATACCTCAGCTGAATTAAAAGTTTGATAGAGTTGAGTATATTTGCTGGCTATTAGAATATATATGAAATTCGAATTACTAAGTAAAGACCCTAATTCTAAAGCAAGAGCAGGAAAAATTACAACAGAGCATGGCGTTATAGAAACGCCTATTTTTATGCCTGTTGGCACCATTGCTACTGTAAAAGGTGTTCACCAAAGAGAACTTAAAGAGGAGATAAATCCCGACATTATTCTAGGAAACACCTATCACCTTTATTTACGTCCAGGAACTGGCATCTTGAGAAAGGCTGGTGGACTTCATAAATTTATGAATTGGGATAGAAATATTTTAACCGATAGCGGTGGTTATCAGGTTTATTCACTTTCTGCCAATAGAAAAATTAATGAACAGGGCGTAAAATTTAAATCCCACATAGACGGCTCTACTCATCTTTTCACTCCTGAAAGCGCAGTTGATATTCAGCGAGAAATTGGAGCCGATATCATTATGGCTTTTGACGAATGCACGCCTTATCCTTGTGAGTATAATTACGCGAAGCGTTCCATGCACATGACTCATCGCTGGCTCGACCGTTGCATGACTCACATGAAAAAAACCTCACCACTATATGGTCATGACCAGACTTTATTTCCAATTGTACAGGGGAGTACTTATAAAGACTTGAGGAAACAATCTGCAGAATATATCGCTAATGTTGGTGCGGAAGGAAATGCGATTGGAGGTCTATCTGTTGGAGAGCCTGATGACGAAATGTATGCCATGACAGAAGTCGTTACCGATATTTTACCAGAGGACAAACCTAGATACCTTATGGGGGTGGGAACACCTTCCAATTTATTAGAAAATATCGCTTTAGGGGTTGACATGTTTGATTGTGTAATGCCCACAAGAAATGCAAGAAATGGTATGTTGTTTACATCTGAAGGCACCATCAACATCAAAAATAAAAAATGGGAGGATGACTTTTCAGCCATTGACCCCGCAGGCTACACCTGGGTAGATACTGAATATACTAAAGCTTACTTAAAACACTTATTTTCCGTAAAAGAATTATTGGGAAAACAAATTGCTACCATTCACAACTTAGGGTTTTACCTTTGGTTAGTGAGAGAAGCTAGAAGACAAATACAAGCTGGTACATTCAGAGCTTGGAAAGATGTTACGGTGAAAAAACTATCGGTAAGACTATAATTTTAGATTTTGAAAATAATTGACTGGTACATATTAAAGAGATACTTAGCCACTTTTGTTGCGCTCTTACTCATGTTTATTCCCATAGGGATAATCGTCAATTTATCAGAAAAGATTGATGAAATTACTGAAAATGAAGTCCCCCTAGAAGAGGTCTTGGTGTTTTATGGAAATTTCACCATCTACTTTGCCAACTTGCTGTTTCCTATTTTTCTGTTTCTTTCTATCATCTGGTTTACTTCCAAATTGGCCAACAATACCGAAATTATAGCCATATTGAGTTCAGGGATTTCCTTTTGGCGATTTTTGAGACCTTATATCATAGGAGCAACATTGGTCTGTGGAATTGCTCTGATATTTACAATGTACCTGGTTCCAAATGCCAGTCAGGGTTTTAATGAATTCAAATACCAATATTTCAAAAGAGGGAAGCAATCGCAGGAAACACAAAATGTTTACAGGCAAGTGAACGATGAAGAGTTCATTTTTGCGACAAATTTTCAGTCTAGCACCAGAACAGCTAGAAATTTCACTTTGGAACATTTTGAAAATAACGAAATGAAATTCAAAATTTCAGCCTCCAGATTAAAGTTTAATCCTGAAGATTCGATATATACGCTTAGCAATTTTGAAAAGCGGATCATTAAAGATAGAGAAGATGTCATTTTGAGAAAATCTTCTATCGATACCGTTCTCCCTTTTGAATTTGACGAGCTTACTCCGGTAGAGTATATCGCAGAAACTTTAGATTATAGAGAACTGAAAGAATTTATAGAAATAGAGAAAAGAAGAGGTTCGGCAAATATAAGCAGCTATCAGATTGTGGCCTATAAACGCTGGAGTGTTCCTGTCTCTGCGTTTATACTAACTATTATTGCAGTCTCTGTATCGGCGATGAAAAGACGAGGAGGTATGGGCGCTAATCTAGCGATAGGAATTGTTATTGCTTTCGCCTATATCTTTTTGGATAAAGTTTTTGGAACTATTGCAGAAAAATCGACATTCTCTCCATTGATCGCGGTTTGGTTCTCCAATATTTTGTTTGGTGTTTTGGCTATTTATTTACTTATCAAAGCGAAACGCTAATCTCAAATTTATCATTTAAACAGACATATCTTTTATATATTTGCGAACTGACTTTTAAAGAAACACACTGTATTCATGGAATATTTAGATTTTGAATTACCGATTAAAGCCCTTCAAGAGCAATTCGAAAAGGCCTGCGAAATAGGTGAAGATAGTGAGGTAGACGTCACAGATACTTGCAAGCAGATCAAGCTTAAACTAGATAATAAAAAGAAAGAAATCTATTCCAACCTCAATGCTTGGCAAAGAGTTCAATTATCTAGGCATCCTAATAGACCCTACACCTTGGATTACATCAACGCTATTTGTGGTTCTACCTTTATGGAGCTGCACGGCGATAGAAACTTTGGCGACGATAAAGCTATGATTGGCGGACTTGGTAAAATAAATGAACAAAGTTTTATGTTTATTGGTCAACAAAAGGGTTACAACACAAAAACCCGCCAGTACCGAAACTTTGGAATGGCCAATCCTGAAGGGTATCGAAAGGCCTTACGCCTGATGAAAAAAGCAGAAAAGTTCAATTTACCAATTGTCTGTTTTGTAGATACTCCTGGAGCATTCCCAGGGCTTGAAGCAGAAGAACGAGGACAAGGTGAAGCTATTGCAAGAAACATAATGGAGATGAGCCAGCTCAAAGTTCCTATTATTGTGATTATTATTGGCGAGGGAGCCAGCGGTGGTGCTTTGGGTATTGCAGTTGGTGACACCATCATGATGCTTGAAAACACATGGTATTCTGTTATATCTCCTGAATCTTGTTCTTCTATCCTGTGGAGAAGCTGGGAACACAAACAAACAGCTGCGGAGGCTTTAAAATTGACAGCCACCGACATGAAAAAGCTTAAAATTATTGATAAAATCGTCAGAGAACCTCTTGGTGGTGCTCATAGCAATAGAGAGAAAACTTTTGAAATTGTAACGAACTCTATATTGAGTGAATTTGATGAATTGAAAAAGTTATCCCCAGAAGATTTGATTGAAAAAAGGATGCAAAAATTCATCGACATTGGAGTTTATTCTGAATAGACCCTACAGAACATAATCTTACACAAAAATCCAGATAAATATTATCTGGATTTTTTTAGTTTTCCACAATTATTTGCAGTTATACACAATGCATTGTGGAAAAGGTAGAGTGTTAAGCTGAATTATTATCCCCAAACTTCATAACCTTTTATTTACATTCGTAACATGGAAAACGCAACTCAATCATCGTATCAAACCAAGCCGAAAGGTGATGTTATAAGTCTTCAAAAAGGAAAAATACCACCTCAAGCTATTGATCTTGAGGAAGTTATATTAGGAGCGATGATGATTGACAAAAAAGGAGTTGATGAAGTCATTGACATTCTCCATCCTGATGTTTTCTATAAAGAAGCGCATAAAAATATATATGAGGCTATTATTGTACTTTTTGAAAAAGGAGATCCTATTGACTTATTAACCGTTTCCACAGAATTAAAGAAGTCAAAAAAGCTACAAGCCTCTGGAGGGGAATATTATCTGATACAATTGACTCAAAAAGTTTCTTCTTCTGCCCATATTGAATACCATTCTCGTATTGTTCTCCAAAAATATATTCAGAGGTGTTTGATAAAGATTTCCAATGAAATTATAGAAGAATCCTACGACGAAGGAACTGATGTTTTTGATCTTCTAGACCATGCTGAATCCAAACTTTATGAAGTTACCCAAGGGAATATAAAGCGATCTTCAGAAACTGCACAAAACTTGGTGATGCAAGCCAAAAAACGAATTGAAGAAATTTCTAACAAAGAAGGATTAAGTGGAGTGCCTTCGGGGTTTACAGACTTAGATAAATTGACTTCTGGATGGCAACCCAGTGACCTGGTCATTATTGCCGCGCGTCCTGGTATGGGTAAAACAGCTCTTACACTTACGATGGCGAGGAATATTGCAGTAGGTCAAAATATACCTGTGGCGTTTTTCTCGCTTGAAATGTCTTCTGTACAATTAATCACCAGACTTATTTCTTCTGAAACTGGATTAAGTTCAGAGAAACTGAGAACCGGAAACCTCGAGCCTCACGAATGGGAACAGTTGAACGTGAAAGTAAAATCACTCGAACAAGCGCCCTTGTTTATAGATGATACACCTTCGCTATCTATTTTCGATTTACGTGCAAAAGCAAGAAGGCTTTCCTCTCAACACGGCATCAAACTTATCGTTGTGGATTATTTGCAATTGATGACCGGTGGTGGATCTCAAAAAGGAGGAAACAGAGAACAAGAAATCTCTACGATATCCAGAAACCTGAAGGCTTTGGCGAAGGAATTGAGTATACCAGTTCTTGCACTTTCTCAGCTTTCCAGAGCTGTAGAAACCAGAGGAGGTACCAAGAGACCTTTATTAAGTGACCTTAGAGAATCAGGAGCCATCGAGCAAGATGCAGATATTGTTTCTTTTATTTACAGACCAGAATATTACGATATTGATGAGTGGGACGATGATACACAATCGCCTACACAAGGTCAAGCTGAATTTATTATTGCAAAGCACAGAAATGGTGGCTTGGACAACATACGGTTGAAATTTATTGGTCATCTTGGTAAGTTTGAAAATATGGATAATTTTGATTCACCTTTTGAAATCAATTCGAGCATGAATTCTGGCAAAGCTGAATCTCCTTCATTCCCGAGTGCTGAAGATGTTTTTGGGTCCACACCTCCAAACCAAAACTTCGGAAATGAAAATGACGATGAAGTACCCTTTTAGAAAGAAAAAATGAGAGTTTTAATTTTTATAGTGATGTTATTGATAGGTTGGAACGGTCATTCCAACTTCATTTTGATTCCTATGGATTTTGAAACGCAAGACAATCATCTTAAAGCCTATGGAATCTCCTACTGGCTTTTAGAAAAAAATCAAAAAGTGCAGTGGCTTCTTAATTATAGAGGCGGTTCTTTTCTCTCACCTTTTTCTGAAGAACTCAAAAGAGAATGTACCATAAGAGGTGTCTCTTTTGAAGTAATTTCAGATACAAAATCAGAAGAAATTTTAAGAACGATAAGCAGTCCGTCTCAAAATATGGAAGCAGTGCTACTTGAAAAGGCTCCGAAGATTGCCGTTTATTCTCCACAGGGAAATGCGCCCTGGGATGATGCAGTGACCATGGTTTTGGAATTTGCTGAAATTCCTTACAAAACAATTTATGATAAGGAAGTTCTAAATGATGAATTACTTCTATACGACTGGCTTCATTTGCATCACGAAGATTTTACAGGTCAGTATGGAAAGTTTTATAGAGCCTACCGATCTGCTCCCTGGTATATCGAAGAGAAGAAAGAAGCAGAAGCATTAGCTAAATCCCTTGGATACGATAAAGTTTCTGAAGAGAAACTTGCTGTAACTAAAAAAATAAATGAATATGTGATTGGCGGTGGGTTCATGTTTGCGATGTGTAGCGCCACAGATTCATTTGATATTGCCCTATCGGCAGACGAAGTCGATATTTGCGAACCTATGTTTGATGGAGATGCTTCTGAAGCAGGATATCAAAGCAAAATAAATTACTCTAAAACTTTTGCGTTTACCGATTATATTCTGGAAAGGAATCCAATGGTTTATGAATATTCTTCTATTGACATGACAGAGAAAAGGAATATTCCTAAATCTAAAGATTACTTTACCCTGATGGATTACTCTGCGAAGTGGGACCCTATTCCTACAATGCTGTGTCAGAATCACACCGCGGTTGTAAAAGGTTTTATGGGACAAACTACGGCTTTTAATCCTACTCAGATCAAATCTAATGTCCTGATTATGGGGAAAAATAAGCTTAACGATGAAGCTCGATATATCCACGGTATAAAAGGAAAAGGTTTTTTTACATTCTATGGAGGACACGATCCTGAAGACTATCAACATCGGGTTGGTGATCCTAAAACAGAATTGGATTTGCATCCAAAATCACCAGGCTACAGGCTTATTCTCAATAATATCTTGTTTCCTGCCGCTGAGAAGAAAAAACAAAAAACTTAAATTTTTACTTAAAGATTTTTTTCTTTCTGAGTTCAAAATTTTGACCCAGATACACTTTTCTTACCATTTCATCATTTGCCAGATCTTCAGGAATTCCATGTTTTAGAATACCACCTTCAAACATGAGATAAGTTCTGTCTGTAATCGCTAGTGTTTCTTGTACGTTGTGGTCTGTGATCAAAATACCAATGTTTTTATCCTTCAGCTGAGCTACAATTTTTTGTATATCCTCAACTGCAACGGGATCCACTCCAGCAAATGGTTCATCCAGCAAAATAAATTTTGGATCTGTAGCAAGTGCTCGGGCAATCTCAGTACGACGTCTTTCACCACCAGAAAGTAAATCGCCACGGTTGGTCCTGATATGGTTTAAACCGAATTCACTAATAAGGGATTCCATTTTTTCCTCGCGTTGCTTTTTGTTCAGGTCAGTCAATTCCAGGACGCTCATGATATTATCCTCAATACTCAGTTTTCTGAAAATAGAAGCTTCCTGAGCTAAATAACCGATGCCATTTTGAGCCCTTTTATACATGGGATATTTGGTAATATTGGTATCATCCAAATAAATATTCCCCCCGTTTGGCTTTATCAACCCAACAATCATATAAAAAGAAGTGGTCTTCCCTGCTCCATTAGGACCGAGAAGACCAACAATTTCACCCTGAGTAACCTCAACGCTTATGCCTTTGACAACTTTTACACCTTTATATGATTTAATAAGATTATCTGCTCTTAAGGTTGCTCGGTTTGAACTCATAACTTGATTTTTCTGGAAGATTTTATACCAAAGATAATCATCTCAACAACACCTATAAGCATGATAGAATAAGCCAAAAGTTCTATACTTTCTTCAGAAGCATCCTTTACAGGCCTCATGAAATCTCTCAATTCTACGATCTTCTCACCGTTTTCTGAAATCACGTATTTGTCATGTGTATCTCTTAACAAATCGATCCATATTAACTTTCGCCCATAGAGTCTTGAAAAGACATGAAGTATAACAAGACCTGAAAAGAAAAAGGCAAATCCATAAGTTTTAGAAATAGAGGCAATTTCCAAAATCAGTTTTTTCCAATTCCTGATAACCATAATCAGAACAACTATAACTATAACAAGCGAAATTACTTGCCAGGCTTTATCAAAAAGCTGAGTGTTCAGCCAAAAATCAAACTCTCTTACAAAATGAACTCCCAGAAATCCAGAAAGTGTTAAGTTAAAAATTTTAAAGTTTTTAGCTTTTGAAGAAAATCTAATAAGTAATAATGCGCTGATCAGTAATAATACTTCCTGAGTAATTTCAATTAAAGAATCTTCTTTCACTTCACCTTCAGCAAAATCAAATTGTATGGCCAAAGACATCAAAAACATAAGACCTGCGTAAGCAAAAAGTCTAGCAATAAGTGGATATAGGGGTTTCATAGATTTAATTTATTCTGTTTTACCAAATTTATTTTCCAAAGCTTCCCAATATTCAAAAGCTCTTCTTAAATGAGGTATGACTATAGTGCCACCTACAAGTGTTCCAATACTCAAAGCTTCCACAACTTGCGCTCTTTCAAGACCTTCTTTATAGGAAGATTCTAAATGGTATTTCACACAATCATCACATCTTAAGACCAATGAAGAGACTAAACCTAAAAGTTCTTTGGTTTTCACATCCAAAGCACCTTCAGTAAAAGAATTGGTGTCCAGATTAAAAATCCGCTTCAAGACTTTATTGTTTTCTTCTAAAATCTTACCGTTCATCCTAGCTCTATACGCCTCGAATTCGTCAACTAAATCAATCATAATTATTTATTTGTTTTTTGCTTTTCTTGTTTACGTTGTTTTCTTAATACTAGTTTTGAGATTAAAATACTGATTTCATACAAAATCAAGACTGGGATAGCAACAATTACCTGACTTGCGATATCTGGCGGAGTAATCAATGCTGAAATAATCAATATAAAAACCAATGAATACTTTCTGTTTTTCTTCAAAAATTCTGGCGTGACTAAACCTACCTTAGTAAGGAAGTAGATAATCACTGGTAACTCAAATATAAGTCCGCTTGCCAATACAGAGGCTCTTACAAGTCCTATATAACTACTCAGGTCAAAGTCATTGAACACAACCTCACTCACGGTATAGCTACCCAGAAAATTTATGGATAACGGAGTGATGACATAATATCCAAATAATACGCCCAGTAGAAATAAAAATGAAGTCACAAAAATAAAACCTCTACCAGATTTTTTTTCTGAAGACTCTAGTCCAGGAGCAATAAAAGCCCAAAACTGATAGATGACGTAAGGAAATGATATGATAAAACCAGCTGTTATAGATGTCCAGATGTGAGCGCTAAACTGTCCCGCCATGGTTCTACTTTGAATTCTAAACGGAAGATCGTCAAAACAGAAACTTTCCTGAAGATTAAGATATTCTGAAATAGTACAAAGTAAACTATAGGTATAAAAATCTGCGTTTTTTGGACCAAAGATGATCACATCAAAAATGAAAGATTTCATTGCAAAAGCTATTGCACCAGCAACTAATATTGCCAATACAGCCTTCAATAAATGCCATCTCAATTCTTCAAGATGATCCAAAAAAGACATATTGTTTGGATCTTTTCTTGTCTTCGATTTTTTTGCCATATTAGATAATGCCTTCTTTTACGAGATTATGAAGATGAACAATTCCGGCATATTCTCCAGAATTTACAGCTATAAGTTGAGTGATGTCATTATTTTCTAAAAGCTCCAAAGCATCTATTGCCATTGCAGAATTTTTAATGGTTTTAGGGTTTTTAGACATGATATCCTTAGCCTTGAGTTTGGTAAAATCTTCTGTGGAACTTAACATTCTTCTCAAATCACCATCGGTTATAATTCCTACAACTTTTCCGTTTTCCAAAACTGCAGTCACTCCCAGCATGTTTTTAGAAATTTCAACTATCACATCTTTTGTGGTCGTTTCTGGAGACACCTGAGGTTTCATATTTTGTGAAGTAATATCACTCACTCTTAAGTAAAGAGTTTTACCTAATGATCCTCCAGGATGAAATCTTGCAAAGTCATCACTGGAAAATCCTCTCAACTTAAGTAAACACACAGCTAAAGCATCTCCGAGTACAAGCTGAGCAGTAGTACTGGTGGTTGGTGCAAGATTATTTGGACAAGCCTCTTTATCTACATAAGAATTTAAAACGAAGTCTGCTTGCTTTCCTAAAAAAGAATCTTTATTTCCAGTAATCGCTATGAGTGTGTTTTTGAAATTTTTAATGAGAGGTGCCAATACTTTGATTTCAGGAGTGTTTCCACTTTTTGAAATACAAATAACTATATCATCTCTTAGAATAGTCCCAAGATCTCCATGTATCGCATCCGCAGCGTGCATGAAAACAGCCGGTGTACCCGTAGAATTGAGCGTAGCTACAATTTTGGTAGCTATAATTGCACTTTTGCCGATACCCGTTAAAATGACACGGCCTTTAGAATTGTAAATAGCATTTACAGCATCAGAAAAAGATTTATCAATTAAATTTTCAAGATTTTCAATAGCTTTGGACTCTATGTGAATAATTTCCTTGGCATAAGACTGTATTGCTACATCTTTCATAAATTACTATGTTTAACAATTGTGCGCTCTTAAAGAATGCGTATATTTATTTTCACAAAGGTAAATAAAACATAATAGTAACTATTCAATTGGAACAAATCAATTTACATCAAGAATTAAAGAAATACTTCGGCTTTAGCGAGTTCAAAGGACTTCAAGAAAGCGTTATAAAGAGCATCATTGCCAATGAAGATACATTTGTAATAATGCCTACTGGAGGTGGTAAGTCTCTGTGTTATCAACTACCAGCCTTAATAAAAGACGGAACTGCAATTGTGGTATCTCCTCTTATTGCTCTCATGAAAAATCAAGTGGATGCCATAAGAAACATTTCAGAACACGAAGGTGTTGCTCATGTTTTAAACTCATCGCTCAACAAAACGCAAGTCAAACAAGTAAAAGAGGACATTTCCAACGGTATTACAAAATTACTTTATGTTGCGCCAGAGTCTCTTACAAAAGCAGAATACATAGATTTTCTAAAGGAAGAAAAGATTTCATTTTTAGCCATTGATGAAGCGCACTGCATTTCAGAATGGGGTCATGATTTTAGACCAGAATACAGAAATCTTAAAAATATAATTGAACGGATAGGGAGCGACATCCCCATTATTGGGCTTACTGCAACAGCTACTCCAAAAGTTCAGGAGGACATTCTTAAAAACTTGAGAATTCCAAATGCCAACGCCTTCAAAGCTTCTTTTAACAGGCCAAACCTTTATTACGAGATTCGACCTAAGACAGATGAAGTAGATTCTGACATCATCAAATTTGTAAAAAAGAATTCCGGCAAAAGTGGTATCATATATTGTTTAAGCAGAAAACGTGTAGAACAACTCTCTCAAACGCTTCAGGTTAATGGTATACAAGCCGTTCCTTATCATGCTGGATTGGATGCAAAAACAAGAAGTAAACATCAGGATATGTTTCTTATGGAAGATATCGATGTTGTAGTGGCGACCATTGCTTTTGGTATGGGCATTGACAAACCAGATGTACGTTTTGTTATACACAACGATATTCCTAAAAGTATTGAAAGTTATTACCAAGAAACAGGAAGAGCCGGCAGAGATGGTGGAGAAGGCCATTGTATCGCTTACTATAATCATAAAGACATTGAGAAGCTGGAAAAATTCATGAGTGGTAAACCCATTGCTGAACAAGAAATTGGCCACGCCCTACTTCAAGATGTGGTTGCTTTTGCTGAAAGTTCCATATCTCGAAGGAAATACATTCTACACTATTTTGGAGAAGAATTTGACAATGAAACTGGCGAAGGCGGTGACATGGACGATAATGTGCGGTACCCAAAAACCAAGAAAGAGGCTAAAGAGGATGTCAAGCTTATTTTGAAAACAGTAAAAGAAACAGGGCAACTTTTTAAATCTAAGGAAATTGTTCATACCCTTTCTGGTAAAACTAATGTGCTTATAAAGTCCAATAAGGCAGATACTCTAGAAATTTTTGGAGTAGGAAAAGATAAACCAGCTAGTTATTGGACAGCCTTACTGAGACAAGTAATTATATCTGGATTTCTTAAGAAAGAATTGGAATCCTATGGTGTTGTAAAATTACGTCCTAAAGGAGAAGAATTTCTGAAAAACCCTACTTCTTTCATGATGACAGAAGACAATGATTTCAGCCAGGTTACTAGTAGTACATCTTCACAACCAACTGGAGGAACTGATGAGAAGTTGCTCAAAATGCTGAAGGATTTACGTAAGAAGATTGCTAAACGTAAAGAAGTTCCACCTTTCGTCGTCTTTCAAGATCCTTCTCTTGAAGATATGGCTTTAAAATACCCTATAAGTAAAGAGGAACTTGTCAACATTCATGGTGTAGGTGAAGGAAAAGCTAAAAAATTTGGAACTGAATTCATTAGTCTTATTCAAAACTATGTCGATGAGAATGATATTTTAAGACCAGATGATCTGGTAGTTAAAAGCACAGGTGCCAATAGTGCAAATAAGCTTTATATTATCCAGAATATAGATAGAAAACTTCCACTCACAGATATTGCTCAGGGTAAAGGATTTGAGATGAAAGATTTTATCAAGGAGATGGAAGCCATTGTCTTTAGTGGCACCAAACTCAATATCGATTACTGGCTGGACGATCTTTTGGACGAAGATCAACAAGAAGAGATTCATGAGTATTTCCTGGAAGCAGATTCAGATAGTATCAATGAAGCTATAGATGAATTTGACGGTGATTATGATGAAGAAGAATTGAGGCTATATAGAATCAAATTCATAAGCGAAGAAGCAAATTAAAGTTAATCCCATTTCAAATATTACAAAAAACCCCAACTTGAATAAGTTGGGGTTTTTTGTAATATTATTTAGTCTATGCTAGTCAACTTTAGGTATAAAAACCTCTGCAAGCATACATCTTGCACTGCCTCCTCCATGAGTTTCTATGGTTGATAAATCACTACTTAAGATTTTAGAATATTTCTCTATAGCTTGAATTTGCTTATCAGTAAGTGAATTATAAGCTGCTTGACTCATTACTGTATATTTAGCCTCTTTACCTTGGACCTGCAGCATATTTCCAGCAAAATTATTCATTTGCTCTTCAGAAATTGTAATGATCTCTTTACCATCCTGAGTAAGGCTGTCAGCCACAAGTTTTCTCTCTTTTTTATCATCAATAGTATCCAGGCAAATAACAGCAAACTCTTGGGCGACGCACATCATCACATTGGTATGATAAATTAACAAACGCTCTCCCTCGTGTGTTTGGTAGGCTTTAAAAATAATAGGGGTATATTCAAAATCTTCACAGAATTCAATAACTAAATCTTCATCAGCTCTTGGTGACAGAGCGCAGTAAGCTTTTCTATTTTCTCTATCCAAAATTAAGCTTCCTGTACCCTCTAGAAATACATTTTCCATTTCAGCAGAGGTGTAGTCTACAAAATTTCTGATGAGATGGCCTTCTGCTTCAATTCTTTCAAAAACATCTTCACGTCTTTCCTTACGTCTATTCTTGGCAAACATTGGATATAAAGCCACATCTCCATTTTCATGGAAAGACACCCAATTGTTTGGAAATATTGAATCTGGCGTATCCTGGCTTGCAATATCATCGATCACAATAATATTCACGCCAACTGCTTTTAGTTTATCCACAAAGGCATCAAATTCATCTTGTGCTTTTTTATTGACAGTCGCTTTGAGATCGCTTGTAGATTTCTGAAAGTAATTATTGACAGCTGTTTCTTCATTCATTCTGAAGATTACTGGCCGAATCATTACTAAAGTATCTGTAATTTGTTTCATTATTCTCTTATTAATGGTAAAGTCGAGCATCTTAAAAGGCCCTCTTGTTTGGCAATTTCTCTATAATTCACAGTTTCAACTAAAATCTCTTTAGATCTTAGCCATTCATTTAAACGCGTAAAATATTCATCGGAAATCACTACAGTTTCTGATATAGAAAAAATATTGCTATTCATATCATACATCTCTTGAGCATTGATTTCAAAAACATTTTCTTTTCCGTAAAGGTCGATCAACCACTGGTACTCTTCCTCTTCCAGAAATCCGTTTTTATGAATAATTGCATATTTATTTCCCACTGGCTGAAAACAGCAGTCTAAATGTAATGCATTGGCTTTGGGATCTGTGTTAGACTTTCTTAAGTTAAAGGATTTTACTTTTTTATCCGGAAACAATTTCTGCAATTCTTCAACCGCCTCAACGTTTGTTCTCGCTGTTATGTAGTCTGAATAATCCTCTCCTCTGTAAGTCCCTACTAATATGTTATCGCCGTGAGGCATCACATCACCACCTTCAATATGGCAGTGTTCAGGAAGTCTTATCTTTTTATCAGTATCGAATTTATCCAAGATATGTTCTATAGCCTTGATTTCTTTTTCTCTATCTGGGAGAATATTGGCGAATATGAATTTATCTTCTATGACAAAACCAATATCTCTAGAAAAGATTTGATTGTAATTTTTTAAGATAACTGGTCTTAGAACTTCAACATCATGTTTTTTGAAAATGTCGGCAACAGACTCTATTTCTTTTATCATATCTTCTTCTTCAGGGTAGGTCCCTTCTTTGATATGTTTTATGGATTTAGGGTCGTAGGCATCCTCCAACTTTGGTTGATCGCCAATGGAATTGGCAACACCCAAGATCACAGTTTTTAACCTTGAGGTCTCATTAGAAATATGTAGTTTCAATGTAGTTTAATTTTGCGCAAATATACTTACTTAGAAACAAATCCTTGAACTATTGTTAAAAATCAAACTCTAAAATTGAGTAAAATATCAGGATCTGGACAGTTCTTTTTATAGAATTCTAGGTCTTCCTGAGAAGAAACCCCTGGATAATCGCCATAATAATCGCCGATATCCATTACAATTTGAAAATGCAAGTGCGGAGCATAATTCCCATTGACTTCATTACTTCCAAGAAAAGCGATTGGTTCGTCTATGGTGACTTCCTCTCCTACTTGATGTAGTTCCAAAGATTCTCTTGATAAATGACCGTAAAGCGAATAAAACTTTTGGTCTTTTAAATGATGTTCCAGAATTATCGTAGGCCCATAATCTCCAAAATTCAAATTATCCTTTTGACTATGAATTTTTCCAGGTAATGGAGTGAAAACTGGTGTTCCTGCTTCTACCCACACATCTATACCAAGATGAACATTTCGTTTATGGGAATGAGAGTTGTCACCAAAATATGAGCTTCTGTCATATAAACTTCTCTTTTCCAAATACCCACCATAGGCGGCTTTCGCATTTTGATTTTTTAAATAATCTTTCAAATAAGCCTGGAGAGCAAATTCAGCTGATAAATCAATCTTAAGCTCTGAAGTTTTTGTATCTGAAAGGTCGAGTGAAACGTAATTAGATTCAGAAAAAGAGGGACCTAAAATAGAAAAGAATGTGTTGTTAATATGGTCTTTTATCAAATTCAGCATAATGTGAAACCTTATGTATTAAACTAACAAAACCCCAATAAAATTGGGGTTTTAATATTATTCAAAAATAGATAATTTTTACTCGTCTCTTAAGACATTAAGTGTAACATCCATATTATCTCGTGTTGCTCGGGAAAATGGACATACTTCATGAGCCTCATTAACCAAGGTCTCTGCCGTCTTAATATCATCCACACCTGGCAAGTAAGAATCTAATACCGCTGAGAGGAGAAGACCTCCTTCGTCTTCTTTATTGATACTGATATGAGCCGTAACGCTAAAATCTCCTAAATCGACTTTGTGTTTTTCGGCAACCAGGCTCAAAGCACTTCCAAAACATGCGGAGTAGGCTGATCCAAAAAGTTGCTCAGGATTGACTCCCTCACCACCATCACCACCAAGACCTTTTGGCATGCTCAACGGCATATCTATAGGACCATCTTCAGTTTTTACGTGGCCTTTACGACCTCCAGTTGCTGTAGCTTTCGCAGTATAAAGTGTTTTCATGAGTTTAAATTTTAATTTAATCGAATATACTAACTACACGACCTTAGTGAAAAAATGAATTCATAAATTTGTACTAAATGTAAATTATGTCTCTGTCCAAAAATAAAAAATCTGCGCTTCAGGAAACCAAAAGTGATCCGAGTTTAAATTTGAGTCAAACCTCAGCTGAGCGCATTAAAAATTTAAGACGACAATCCAGAGATATCAAAAAATTGACTGAAGGCATTTTAAGTGGAAATAAGACAGATTTAAGTCAGGCAATTACACTTATCGAGAGCCAAAGTCAACGCCATACCGTAGACATAAAAACTATAATATCTACTTGTTTACCTCATTCCAATAACTCACTGAGAATAGGTATCACTGGGGTGCCAGGAGTAGGAAAAAGCACATTTATAGAGCAGCTAGGTTTATTGCTGGTCAACAAAGGTCATAAAGTGGCTGTCTTGGCTGTAGATCCGTCTAGTTCGGTCACGAGAGGGAGTATTCTTGGAGATAAAACCCGGATGGAAAAATTGGTTCAGCATCCCATGGCTTATATAAGACCTACAGCCTCGGGTGAATCTTTAGGCGGAGTAGCTAGAAAAACCCGTGAAAGCATTTTGCTTTGCGAAGCCGCTGGGTATGACATACTTCTTATAGAGACAGTAGGAGTTGGACAGAGTGAAACTGCAGTGCATAGCATGACAGATTTCTTCTTATTATTAAAACTCGCTGGTGCTGGTGATGAATTACAAGGCATCAAACGCGGCATCATAGAAATGGCAGATGCCATTGTCATCAATAAAGCAGATGGAGATAATATAAAAGCAGCCAAAAAGGCTAAAGTTGAATTCAATAGAGCTTTACATATGTACCCTTCAAAGTCCAATGGTTGGGAACCTAAAGTAAAACTAGCCAGTGCCTTGCAAAATGAAGGAATTGACAAGGTTTGGAGAATGCTTGCTGACTATTTTGAAAAGGCTAAAAAAAATGGATATTTTGAAGAAAAACGAGCTCATCAAAATAAATTCTGGCTCACCCAAACCATAGAGGATACTCTCAAAAAAGAGTTCTATCAGAACGAAATCATCAAGAATGAATTTCCAGAAGTTCTAAAGAAAATTCATAATCAGGACTTAAGCCCTTTTGAAGCAGCTGAGTATCTTTTGAAAAAAGCAAAAATTCAGGAATAAGCTATTGAACTGTATCAAATCTTGATTTTAAATAGCTATGTAATTTTAAAAATAAATACCCTGTTAGAATACCAAGCGAAGCACCAGTTATAATATCTCCCGGATAGTGTACACCCACATAAATTCGGCTGTAGGTAACCATAAAAGCCCAGAAAAATAACCAATAAAAAGCATATTTATAATAGGGCCTTAGAAGATTTGAAACTAAAGTTGCCACAGCAAAAGAACTGATAGCATGCCCAGAAAAATATCCGAATTTGCCGCAGCGTTTCGCTAAAAATCGACCATATTCAATAAAAGGTTCGTTACATGGCCTCAGCCTTTCAAAAGTGTCCTTAAAGAAATTTGCCAATTGGTCTGTGAAAGTTATCATCAATCCCACTACAAGGACAGTGATTAGCAAGCCTTTTAATTTTATTTTTCGATAAATCAGGATCAAAAGAATCCCATATAGTGGATATGAAGTTTCCTTTTCTGTCAATAATACCCAAAACCAATCCCATTCTTTAACCCCAAGGTTATTGAGAAAAAGGAATAATTCTCTGTCTAAAGTCTGAAGTTGTTCTATCATAAACTATTCTATTGGTAACGATCCACTTCTCTATCGTAAAACTCTGAAGCTTCTTTGATTAAATTATTGGTCTCCTCTACCATTTCTTCCTCGTTTTCAACATCAAATTCCTCAAGCCATTCAATTTCATCTGTCTTAAGATCTATGATAAATCTTGGAAACTCTGTATGAATTATAAATATAGACTCAGGAAAATCGGTATTGTCACCCAATATAAATCTTGGTAATTTCATGATTGTGATAATTTAGTTTCGCCAAAAGTATGAATTTGTTTCTTGGAGAGCATATTAAATCTGATATACAACATAATAGCAGAAGCAGTAAGACCAGAAAGCAATCCAAGCCAAATACCAATACTTCCCAACACCTCCTCTTTTCCAGTAAAATAAGATACTGGAAGGCCAATAAGCCAATAGGCGATAAAACAAAGCAGGGTTGGAATTTTTACATCTTGTAACCCTCGTAATGCTCCTAGAATTGCAACTTGCAGACCGTCGCTCAATTGAAAAAGTGCTGCTACAATAAGTAACTGAGAGGCAAGTAGAATGACTTCAGTGTCATCTATATATAGTGTAGGCAGAAATCCTTTCAAAAGGATAAAACCAATAGCAAAAACACCTTCGATAAGAAAAACCTGTAGGAAAATAGAAAACGCTACATCTCTTAGGGTTTTAAATTGGCGTTTACCTTTTTGATTGGCTACTCTTATCGTTGCAGTTACGCCAAGCCCTACAGCAATCATGAAGGTCATAGAGGCCAGGTTGAGAGCTATCTGATTTGCAGCCTGAGGTTTGGTCCCTAAAGTTCCAGCCAGAAGTACAGTTGCCGTAAAAATTCCTCCTTCAAAAAGCATTTGCAAGGCCGTAGGAAAACCAAGATTGATTAATCTTTTAAAAATGGCCCTATCCAGAGATTTTTTCATTAAAACAAAATAAGGCTTCAGTTTAGGTCTCCTGCTTAAGATAAGATATAGTAAAATCAGCATAAAAACTCTTGAAATCAATGTACCGATCGCAGCTCCTTCCAACTCCAGGCGTGGGAAAAACCATACTCCATAAATCAGTAAGTAATTGAATATTACATTCACAATATTAGCCAAAATCGTGGCATACATGGCATATTTGGTCATCGAAAGCCCGTCTGCAAATTGCTTAAATCCTTGAAAAATCATAAGTGGAATGAGTGAGAACGCCACAATATCTAAATAAGGTAAAGCGAGCTCAACAACATCTTTTGGCTGATCCAGATGATGTAATATAGGCTTTGCTAGCAATAACAATAAAAACAAAACAATACCATTGACTGTACACATGACCAGGCCATGTTGAAAAAAAACACGCCCTTTGGTTGTATCCCCTTCTCCATCTGCTTCGGCAATAAGTGGAGTAATAGCGAAGCTGAATCCAATACCTAGAAAAAGTGCGAAAAATATAAGTGTATTCCCTAATGAAACAGCAGCTAGGGGCGCAGCTCCAAGTTTTCCAATCATTAAGTTGTCAACAAACCCAACAAGGACATGTCCGAGTTGACCTAGCATTATCGGAAATGCCAGACTGAAATTTTTTGAAAACTCCCTGGTGTAAATAGATAAATTCAAAAGTCTTTTTATTTTTCGAAAGGCAAAAGTACACTTTGAGAATAGAATATATAATCTAGTCTCATTATTTAATCAGTTAAAGTCTTTGAATATAGATTATGCCCCAAAAAGCTGAATTTACTTTATATTTGAAAATTAATTCTGAAAATAAAGAAACTTGAAAAAAGATTTTGACAAGGAAGAAGTCATCAAACATGTAGCTACTTTACTGCAAGAGATTCCCACATCAATGGAAATCGTAAAAGACGACTCCAAAAAAGAACAACGTTTTCTTTATTTAGCAAAACATATGGTCGAAAAGGCCATTAAGAAAGACGCACTTCTCGTCTCTGACGATGGAAGAGGGATTGCTATTTTCTTCAGAATGGACGGAGAAAGTGATGGCTTCTGGACTGAACTGATCAGTGATCTCAAGCTAGCCATAAATGTTACTGGTATCACTAAAGGACTGAAAGCTTTAAAATCTCAGAAATTTGTTCGTCAACAGCGTCCCAATGATGGTGAGTTTTTATATTGTTGGTTTTGGGGAATTCTACCCGATGCCAGGGGAAATACAAGTGACAAAACGCCCTATAAAATGAAAGACGAAATGTTTCGCATTTCCAAGGCTTTACAATTACCAATTTATGCAGAAACCCGTATTAGAAAAGTAAACGTTGCTTACAGAAGGTATGGTTTTGAATTACTTAAGGAATGGAAACATCCTAGTGGTGACAAAATGTATTTTTTAAAATATACCCCACCACAACTGGATTCTAACTAGTTTTAAGCTGCACGAATTTTTTCACGTCTTCTTCGGTAATCTGCTGATCCCCAAGAATAATTAAGCGTTCCACGACATTACGCAACTCCCTTATATTCCCAGTCCAGTTCAGCTTTTCTAAAAGTATAACTGCTTTCGCTTCAAAAACTTTTGGCTTTGTGCCTTGTTCTTTAGCTATTTTTTCTGTGAAGTGATGAATGAGTTCAGGAATGTCTGCCCGTCTATCTTTAAGCGCAGGCACATGAATAATGATCACGGCTAGTCTATGGTATAGGTCTTCTCTGAATCTCTTCTCATTTATTTCCTCCTTTAAGTTCTTGTTGGTTGCTGCAATTACTCTCACATCAACTTTTATATCCTTATCACTTCCTACCCGTTGAACTCTGTTTTCTTGCAAGGCTCTCAAGACTTTTGCCTGGGCTGACAAACTCATATCGCCAATCTCATCGAGGAAAATCGTACCTCCATTAGCAGCTTCAAATTTTCCAGCCCTGTCTTTATTGGCAGAAGTAAATGCGCCTTTCACATGTCCAAACAATTCACTCTCAATTAATTCTGAAGGAATTGCAGCACAATTCACCTCTATAAAAGGTCCTTTATTTCTGTTGCTTTTTTCATGCAGCCAGTGAGCAACCAGCTCTTTTCCCGTACCGTTTTCGCCAGTGATTAAAACCCTAGCTTCAGTTGGAGCAACTTTATCGATCATTGATTTAATTTGATCAAGCTCCTCTGACTTACCTACCATTTCAAATTGCTTGGAAACTTTCTTTTTCAATTGCTTGTTTTCTTGAGCAAGCAGAGTATGATCGAGGGCAATTCTCACTGTATTAAGCAATCGGTTTAAATCTGGAGGCTTCGAAATGTAGTCAAAAGCACCCATCCTCATAGTTTCAACAGCGGTTTCTAGATCTCCGTGTCCCGATATCATTATTACAGGAAGTTCAGGTTGAAGTTTTTGACAAGCAGATAAAACTTCCATTCCATCCATCTTTGGCATTTTAATATCGCATAAAACCAAGTCGTAAGATTTTTTTTTGACCAGTTCTATACCTATTAGACCGTCCTCAGCCTCATCAATATTATAATTTTTCTCTTCCTCTAAAAGAATTTTTTTCAATACTCTTCTTATCGCATCCTCGTCTTCAATAATGAGTAATCTTGGCATAATGATTTTAATTTACAGAATTAAATATAAGTTTTATCTGAAGTTTAGAGTGACAACCTTAATATTTTTTAGAATATTTTAAAAGCTAAGTGGTTTTAAAAACAAAACCCACCCTGCGCAATGAAGGGTGGGAAAAAAATTGCTATGAAAAAGAAAAAACACCGCTAAATTTAGCGGTGTTCAAATATATATAATATTCTGTTAACAGCTTAAGAAAACATATCTTTTACTTTTTCAAAGAAAGATTTATCAGATTTGCTTGGATTAGGTTCAAAATTGGAATCTCCAAGATTTGTTTCAAAGAATTCTTTTTGTTCCTTGGATAAATCCTGTGGAGTCCACAAGTTGATATGTACAAGCAGGTCTCCTATTCCATAGCCATTCAGGTTTGGTAAACCCTTATTTCTTAATCTTAGAATTTTTCCACTTTGAGCGCCAGGCTCTACTTTTATTCTCACTTTACCCCCTACGGTTTGTATTTCTTTACTAGCTCCTAAAGCCGCTTCAGGGAAACTGATGAATAAATCATAGTGTAAGTTTTCACCGTCGCGCTGAAGATTTTCATGATTTTTTACTTCAATAAGTACAATCAAGTCTCCGGGAACTCCGTCTCCGACTGGTTCGTTACCTTTATTTCCAACTTTTAGTTGCATTCCGTCTTCAACCCCAGCTGGAATCTTGATGGAAACTGTTTCCTCTGTCATTTTAAGGCCGTGTGCATCGGTACCTTGCCCTTTTTTGTCTATAATTTGTCCGGAACCACCACATGCTGGACATGATGAAGCGGTCTGCATCCTTCCCAGAATGGTATTGGTGACCCTAGTAACCTGACCTGAACCTTTACAGGTTGTACAGGTTTTAAAAGTTGTATCTGATGGTTTTTTCTTTCTTGAAACTTTTACCTTTTTCTCTACACCTTTGGCAACCTCTTCTAAAGTGAGACTAACGCGGATTCTTAAATTTCCACCTTTAGCTCTCTGACGTCCACCGCCAAATCCGCCACCAAATCCAGAGAAACCTTGGCTTCTTCCGCCAAAACCACCTCCAAATATGTCACCGAACTGACTGAAGATATCGTCCATATCCATACCTCCGCCACCAAAGCCTTGAGAACCGTCAAAAGCACTATGACCAAACTGATCGTATTTCTGTCGTTTCTCTTCATTTCCTAGGACCTCATAAGCTTCTGCAGCTTTCTTAAATTTATTTTCAGCTTCAGCATCATCAGGATTCTTGTCGGGATGATACTTTACTGCCATCTTTCTATAGCCCTTTTTTATTTCGGCTTGAGAAGCACCCTTTGCTAAGCCTAATATGTCGTAATAATCTTCTTTCATAATTTATTATTTTCCAGTCACTACTTTAGGATAACGTATGATTTTATCACCAAGAGTGTATCCTTTTTCTACAACATCCACAATTTTTCCTTTCATATCGTCACTTGGAGCAGCAATCTGTGTAATCGCTTCGTGCAGTTCTGAATCGAAGACATCTCCAGCTTTCACAGACATAACTTCCAATCCTTTATTATGAAGAGTTTCTCTCAATTTGTTGCTTATGAGCTCAAGTCCTTCGACCAAAGATTGGTCACTAGATTTTTTAACTTCGAGCATCGCCCTGTCAAAATCATCCAATACAGGAAGCATAGACTGCATTACGTCTTGACTTGCTGTTTTAAATAATTCTATGCGTTCTTTAGAAGTTCTGCGTTTGTAATTTTCAAACTCTGCAAATAGTCTTAAATATTTGTCATCTTTTGCATCAAGCTCCTGTTGTAATTGTTCTTCTTTAGATAATTCTTCCTCAGGAATAGAGTTATCAACCTCCTCAGCTTCATTGTTTTCAACTGTCGAAGCATCTTCTCTTTGAAGTTCTTGAGCATCGTTTTGCTTTTCTTTACTTTCCATTTCTACTGGATCTTTATCGTCTGATTTTATATTTTCTTTACTCATTACTTACTAATTTATTCAAATTAGGCAAATGTACTGCCAATAACAGTTTAGTGCCACAATGACAGATACAAATAATGGAATGTTTTTGGTTATGTTGTCTGGAACGTAAATAAACATAAGATGAAAAAAAGAGTAATTAATTCAATGTTAGTTTTATCATTGATCACCACTGCCTTAAGCTGTAAGAGTGACAAAAAAACTGAAACATCTGATGCTAAAGATGCTAAGGAAACTACCGAAATGGCAGACACTTACAATGTAAACGTAGAACAATCTAAAATTAATTGGGTTGGATCTAAACCAGCTGGAGAACATAACGGTATAGTTCCATTGTCTGAAGGAAGTTTAATGGTATTTGATGAGCGGGTCATTGGTGGTGAAGTCACAATAGATATGATAAGTATCGAAGTTCAGGACTTGGAAGGCCAAGATAAAACAGATCTTGAAAACCACTTAATGGGATATTCAAATGGAAAAGAAGATCACTTCTTTAATGCTACTAAATACCCTGAAGCTAAATTTAAAATTACTGGCTTTGAAACCGTAAAAGATCAGGCCATGTTATCTGGTAATCTAACTTTAAAAGAAACTACAAAAAACATAACTTTCCCGGTAAATGTTTCGATGAATGGTGCTGATGAGTCTTTATTGTTAACATCAGAAGAAATCATTTTAGATAGAACTGAATGGGGAATAAAATTTATGTCAAAATCATTTGTTGAAAATCTTGGAGATAATTTCGTGAGTGATCAAATGAAAATATCTTTTGATTTGAAAGCGTTTAAAGCTGAGTAACATTTAATTCAAATCTTACCAAAATGAAAAATCCCTCAAAACTGAATTTGAGGGATTTTCTTTTTTTATAACCTAAAAGAGATTTAAGCTTCTCCTGTAGGTCCAAAGTTCATAGGAACATTAGGTTTATCTTGTTCTTTAATTTTACCTTGACTTTTTTCAAAACGATTAATATTATCGCTCAAAGCTCTCAACAAACGCTTTGCATGTTGAGGAGTAAGTATAATTCTAGATCTCACTTTATTCTTAGGAGAACCAGGCATTATATTCACAAAGTCCAAAACAAACTCAGTTTGTGAATGATTAATGATAGCCAGATTACTGTAAATTCCTTGGGCCACATCATCATCAATTTGAATGTTTAGCTTTTTTTGCTTTTTATCGTCTTGATCACTCATGCTTAATTAAAGTTTACATTCACTTCTTGTTTCTTCTCCATCATTGTGGCCAACTCTTCCTTGGAACCTACAATAATATCGTCAAATTCTCTAAGTCCAGTACCTGCAGGAATTCTATGTCCTACAATTACATTTTCTTTCAAGCCTTCCAAGTAATCCACTTTACCGCTTACCGCAGCTTCATTTAGTACTTTGGTAGTTTCCTGGAAAGAAGCAGCAGAAATAAATGACTTAGTCTGTAAGGATGCTCTTGTAATTCCTTGAAGAATTGGTGAAGCAGTAGCGGATTCGGCATCTCGTGCTGTCACTAGCTGTTTATCTTCACGTTTCAAGATTGAATTCTCGTCTCTTAAATCACGTAAAGTGACAATTTGACCAGGTTTCAAAGTTGTACTATCTCCAGCATCTTCAACAATTTTCTTTCCAAAAATATTATCATTTTCTTCAATGAAATCCTCTTTGTGCACTAATTGATTTTCTAAGAAAATAGTATCACCAGAATCCTGGATTCTTACTTTTCTCATCATTTGTCTCACAACAACTTCAAAGTGCTTATCGTTAATTTGTACACCTTGCAATCTATATACTTCCTGAACTTCGTTCACTAAGTATTGCTGAACTGCACTAGGACCTTTGATATTTAAAATATCTTCAGGAGTAACAGAACCGTCAGACAGTGGCATACCAGCTTTGACATAATCGTTTTCCTGTACCAAAATCTGGTTGGAAAGTTTGACCAAGTACTTCTTGACCTCACCTAGTTTAGATTCGATGATGATCTCACGGTTACCTCTTTTGATCTTTCCGAAAGAAACAACACCATCAATTTCACTCACTACAGCAGGATTTGAAGGATTTCTCGCTTCAAACAATTCTGTAAGACGAGGAAGACCACCAGTAATATCACCAGCTTTGGATGATTTTCTAGGAATTTTAACCAAAATCTTTCCGATTTTAATTTCCTCATTATCATCTACCATCAAGTGAGCTCCAACTGGTAAGTTGTAAGATCTCAAGATTTCATCATCACTCTTGATATGGAGTGTTGGTATCTTTCGCTTATTCTTGGATTCTATAATTACTTTTTCCTGGAAGCCAGTTTGCTCATCACTTTCAACCTCGTAAGTCTGTCCTTGAGTAATGTTCTCAAATTCAATTTTACCAGAGAATTCAGAAATAATCACACCATTATATGGATCCCATTTACAAATGACATCGCCCTTTTTAACTTTGTCACCAGGGTTGATTAATAATTCAGAACCATATGGAATAACATTCGTACTCAGTGCAATTCCAGACTTCTTATCTATAACTTTAACTTCTGAAGTTCTTGAAATAACAATGTCAACTTTGTTTCCATCACTATTTTTACCTTCAACAGTTTTAAGATCTTCAATCTCTGCAACACCGTCAAATTTAGCTTCGAGTTTGTTTTCTTCTGAAATGTTTCCTGCAATACCTCCAACGTGGAAAGTTCTTAAGGTCAACTGCGTACCTGGCTCACCAATAGACTGAGCAGCAACTACACCAACAGCTTCACCTCTTTGTACAGTTTTATTGGTAGATAAATTTCTACCATAACATTTCACACAAATACCTTGTTTTGCTTCACAAGTTAATGGAGAACGCACTTCCACTGAATTTAATGCAGAAGCTTCTATTTTATCTGCAGCATCTTCAAGTATTTCTTCACCTGCTGTAGCCAAAAGTTCTTGCGAAATAGGATCTACAATATCATTTAAAGCAGTTCTACCTACTATTCGCTCACCTAGACTTTCTACAACTTCATCATTTTTCTTCAATGCTGAAACTTCAATGCCTCTTAGAGTACCACAATCTTCTTCTCTTACGATCACATCCTGAGATACGTCCACCAATCTACGAGTTAGGTAACCCGCATCGGCAGTTTTTAATGCTGTATCGGCAAGACCTTTACGAGCACCGTGAGTAGAGATAAAGTATTCTAAAATTGAAAGACCTTCTTTAAAATTAGATAAAATAGGGTTTTCGATAATTTCACCACCTGCAGAAGTCGATTTTTTAGGCTTAGCCATCAATCCACGCATACCCGTCAACTGGCGAATTTGTTCTTTAGAACCCCTTGCACCAGAATCAAGCATCATGTACACCGAGTTGAAACCTTGCTTGTCTTCACGAATTCGCTTCATGGCGAGTTCAGTTAAGTTAGCATTGGTTGCAGTCCAGATATCAATAACCTGATTATAACGTTCGTTGTTGGTAATAAGACCCATATTATAGTTACCTATAACTCCTTCAACCTGCTCATTGGCATCATCAATCATAGATTGCTTTTCTGCAGGGATAATAATATCACCAAGAGAGAATGATAACCCACCTCTAAAAGCGAAGTTATAACCCAAACTCTTAATTTCATCAAGGAACTCAGCCGTTTCAGGGACGGACGTTTTCTTAAGTACTCTTGCGATTACATCACGAAGAGCTTTCTTAGTCATGACATCGTTTATGAAGCCAACATTATCTGGAATAGATTCGTTGAATAGCACACGTCCAACGGTTGTTTCAATATTTTTCTTAACAACCTCACCATTTTCATCAATATCATTAGTTCTGATCGTGATTAAAGCATTTAAGTCTACTTGCTTTTCATTGTAAGCTATGTTAACTTCTTCTGGTGAATAAAACTTCAGACCTTCTCCCTTTACTTTATGCTCTGGAGTAGATGATCTTGGTTTTGTCATGTAATACAGCCCAAGAACCATATCCTGTGAAGGTACTGTAATTGGAGATCCATTAGCTGGATTCAAAATACTGTGTGAAGCCAACATTAAGAGTTGTGCTTCCAAAATTGCTTCTGGTCCCAATGGAAGGTGAACCGCCATCTGGTCACCGTCAAAATCGGCGTTGAATGCAGTACATACCAATGGGTGTAGCTGTATCGCTTTTCCTTCAATTAATTTCGGCTGGAAAGCTTGTATACCAAGTCTGTGAAGGGTTGGAGCACGGTTAAGCAACACAGGGTGTCCTTTTAACACGTTTTCCAAGATATCCCAAACTACTGGCTCTTTTTTATCTATTATTTTCTTAGCAGATTTTACAGTTTTTACAATTCCTCTTTCTATCAGCTTTCTGATCACAAAAGGCTTGTAAAGTTCTGCTGCCATGTCTTTTGGCAATCCACATTCAAACATTTTCATTTCTGGTCCAACGACGATGACAGAACGGGCAGAATAATCCACACGCTTACCAAGAAGGTTTTGTCTGAAACGTCCTTGTTTTCCTTTTAAAGAATCAGAAAGTGATTTTAATGGTCTGTTAGAATCTGTTTTGACTGCAGAAGATTTTCTGGTATTGTCGAATAAAGAATCCACAGATTCCTGAAGCATACGCTTCTCATTTCTGAGAATTACTTCTGGAGCTTTTATTTCCATCAATCGTTTTAAACGATTGTTTCTAATAATTACTCGTCTATATAGATCATTCAAATCTGAAGTTGCAAAACGACCACCATCAAGAGGCACAAGAGGTCTTAATTCTGGAGGAGTAACAGGAATCACTTTCATGATCATCCACTCAGGATTATTTTCTCTGTTGTTTTTAGAGTCTCTCAACGCTTCAACAACTTGAAGACGTTTTAAAGCTTCTGTTTTTCTTTGCTTAGACGTTTCATTGTTTGCTTTGTGTCTTAAATCATAAGAAAGCTCGTCTAAATCTAGACGTTTTAGAATTTCTAAAAGACATTCAGCTCCCATCTTTGCTAGAAACTTATTTGGGTCATCATCGTCCAAGTATTGGTTTTCCTGTGGAAGTTCTTCTAAAATATTTAGATATTCTTCCTCGGTTAAGAAATCCATCTTTTTCAGTGGCTCACCTTCTTCATTCTTCGCATTACCTGGCTGGATCACGACATATCTTTCGTAATAGATAATCATATCCAGTTTTTTGGAAGGAATTCCAAGAAGGTATCCAATTTTGTTTGGTAAAGATCTGAAGTACCAGATATGCGCCACAGGAACTACTAAGTTGATGTGTCCAACGCGGTCTCTTCTTACTTTTTTCTCAGTAACTTCTACTCCACAACGGTCACAAACGATTCCCTTGTAACGTATTCTCTTATATTTTCCACAAGCACATTCATAATCTTTGACTGGGCCAAAAATTCTTTCACAAAACAATCCATCTCTTTCTGGCTTGTGTGTTCTGTAATTAATAGTTTCAGGTTTTAAAACTTCACCTCTGGATTCAGCTAGAATCTTTTCTGGAGAAGATAAACCTATAGAGATTTTATTAAATCTCTTTTGTGTATTCTTATCATTATTTCTTGTCATAATACAAGTGCTAAAGAATTATTGTAATAAATGTGATAACATCTCCTGCCCGAAGGCAGGATTGCTATTACTCTTCTAATCTGATATCTAATCCTAGACCTTTCAATTCATGCATCAACACGTTGAAGGATTCTGGCAATCCTGGTTCCGGCATTGGCTCACCTTTTACGATTGCTTCGTAAGTTTTGGCTCTACCGATGACATCATCAGATTTTACAGTTAAGATCTCTCTCAATGTAGCAGACGCACCATAAGCTTCAAGTGCCCAAACTTCCATCTCACCAAAACGTTGACCACCAAATTGTGCTTTACCACCAAGTGGTTGTTGAGTGATCAATGAGTAAGGTCCGATAGATCTAGCGTGCATCTTATCTTCAATCATATGTCCTAGTTTCAACATATAAATGACACCTACTGTAGCAGGTTGGTCAAAACGTTCACCAGTACCACCATCATAAAGGTATGTATGTCCAAATCTTGGGATTCCTGCCTCATCGGTGAGTTCATTAATTTGATCTAAAGTCGCACCATCAAAAATTGGTGTTGCGAACTTTCTACCTAATTTCTGACCTGCCCAACCAAGAACAGTTTCATAAATCTGACCAATATTCATACGAGATGGTACACCAAGTGGATTCAATACGATATCGACTGGAGTTCCATCATCTAGGAATGGCATGTCTTCTTCTCTTACAATCTTAGCAACAATACCTTTGTTACCGTGACGACCTGCCATCTTATCTCCTACTTTCAACTTACGTTTCTTAGCAACATAAATTTTAGCAAGTTTTAAAATACCAGATGGTAATTCATCACCAACTGTAATTGTAAATTTCTCTCTTCTTAGGTTACCCTGAAGATCGTTTTGTTTGATCTTATAATTGTGTAAAAGATCTGCAACTAAAGCATTTGTTTCTTTATCTGTAGTCCAGGTCCCTTTGGTTAAGTGACTAAAGTCTTCTACAGAATTCAACATCTTAAGAGTGTACTTCTTACCTTTTGGTAACGTATCTTCACCCAGATCATTTTGAACACCTTGTGCGGTCTTACCACCTACGATACCAAATAATTTTTCAATTAATCGGTTTCTAAGTTCTTCAAATTTGACTTGGTACTTCGCTTCAAGAGCATCAATCTCTTGCTTGTCCTGAGCTCTCTTTCGCTTATCTTTTACTGCTCTGGTAAACAATTTCTTGTCTATTACAACACCATTGAGCGATGGAGAGGCTTTTAAAGAAGCATCTTTTACATCACCAGCTTTGTCACCAAAGATAGCTCTCAATAATTTTTCTTCTGGTGTAGGATCACTTTCACCTTTTGGAGTAATCTTACCAATAAGAATATCTCCAGGTTTAATCTCTGCACCGATTCTAATCATACCATGCTCATCCAAGTCTTTCGTCGCTTCTTCTGAAACGTTTGGAATATCACTGGTTAATTCTTCGTTACCAAGTTTTGTATCTCTTACTTCTAAAGAATACTCATCGATATGAACTGAAGTCAAAAGGTCATCCTTAACCACACGTTCTGATATCACGATCGCATCCTCAAAGTTGTAACCTTTCCATGGCATAAATGCCACTTTCATGTTTCTACCCAAGGCTAATTCACCATTATCGGTTGCATAACCTTCACAAAGGACTTGACCTTTAGTCACTCTATCTCCAACTCTAACAATAGGTTTTAAGTTGATAGTAGACCCCTGATTTGTTTTTCTGAATTTGATCAAGTCATAAGTCTTATCATCATCGTCAAAACTTACTAATTGCTCATTTTCAGTTCTATCGTAAGAAATGATGATTTTTCTTGCATCGACATAATCAACAGTTCCTTCACCTTCAGCGTTAATTAAAACTCTTGAATCCTGAGCAACCCGTCTTTCCAATCCAGTTCCAACAATAGGAGCGTCAACTCTCAATAGAGGTAGAGCCTGACGCATCATATTAGATCCCATCAATGCACGGTTTGCATCATCATGTTCTAAGAAAGGAATCAATGAAGCTGAGATTGACGAAATCTGGTTTGGAGCAACATCAATATAGTCCACTGCTTTAGGATCTACAACTGGAAAGTCACCTTCCATACGAGCAATTACTCGTTCTGAAGTCATAGTTCCATCTTCAGCAACAGGGATATTAGCCTGTGCAATCAATTTATTTTCTTCTTCTTCAGCAGAAAGGTAAAGTGGCTCTGATTTGAAATCAATCTTACCATTCTCTACTTTACGGTATGGCGTTTCAATGAATCCCATGCTGTTCACTTTTCCGTAAACGGACATAGAAGAAATCAAACCAATGTTTGGTCCTTCTGGAGTCTCAATAGGGCAAAGTCTTCCGTAGTGAGTATAGTGAACATCACGAACTTCGAAACCAGCTCTTTCCCTGGATAAACCACCAGGTCCTAATGCTGAAAGTCTTCTTTTGTTGGTCAACTCTGCCAATGGATTGGTTTGATCCATGAACTGAGACAATTGGTTTGTACCAAAGAAAGAGTTAATCACTGAAGACAGAGTCTTAGCATTAATCAAATCAATTGGAGTAAAGACCTCGTTATCTCTAACGTTCATTCTCTCTCTAATGGTTCTTGCCATTCTGGCAAGACCAACACCAAATTGCTGAGACAATTGCTCACCTACTGTTCTTACACGACGGTTGGAAAGGTGGTCAATATCATCAACTTCTGCTTTTGAGTTAACTAACTCAATAAGGTACTTAATGATTGTTATGATATCAAGCTTAGTAAGAACTTTGCTGTCCATACTAATATCAAGATTCAATTTCTTATTCATTCTGTAACGACCAACTTCACCTAAATTGTAACGTTGATCTGAAAAGAATAATTTATCAATAATGCCACGAGCAGTCTCTTCGTCAGGCGGCTCAGCATTACGTAATTGTCTGTAAATATGTTCTACTGCCTCTTTTTCAGAATTAGTAGGATCTTTTTGTAAGGTGTTATATATGATAGCATAGTCACCAGTCAAATTTTCTTCTTTATGGAGAAGAATAGTTTTTGAACCAGTTTCTAAAATCTCTTCAATATGGTCTTTCTCTAAAGTGGTATCACGGTCAAGTACGATTTCATTTCTTTCGATAGAAACCACTTCACCTGTATCTTCATCAACAAAATCTTCATACCAAGTATTCAATACTCTGGCAGCTAATTTTCTACCAAGGTATTTTTTCAAACCAGTTTTAGAAACTTTCACCTCTTCAGCAAGGTCAAAAATCTCCAAGATATCTTTGTCTCTTTCAAAGCCAATAGCTCTGAAAAGTGTTGTAACAGGTAATTTCTTTTTTCGATCTATGTATGCGTACATCACAGAGTTAATATCCGTAGCAAATTCAATCCAAGATCCTTTAAAAGGAATTACTCTAGCAGAGTAAAGTTTGGTTCCATTGGCGTGAAAAGACTGACCAAAGAACACACCTGGGGATCTGTGTAACTGGGAAACTACGACTCGCTCTGCTCCGTTGATCACAAAAGTTCCACTTGGAGTCATGTAAGGAATAGTACCTAAGTAGACATCCTGCACGATCGTCTCAAAATCTTCATGTTCGGGATCGGTACAGTAAAGTTTTAATCTGGCCTTAAGAGGCACACTGTAAGTAAGCCCTCTCTCGATGCACTCTTGAATAGAGTACCTGGGAGGATCTACAAAATAATCTAAAAATTCAAGTACAAATTGATTTCTCGTATCTGTAATTGGGAAATTTTCTTGGAAGGTATTATATAATCCTTCGTTGGATCTTTCTTCTGGCTTAGTTTCAAGCTGGAAAAAGTCTTGGAAAGACTTGACCTGAATATCCAAAAAATCTGGATAATCTGGCTTGTTTTGTACGGAAGAAAAACTAATTCGTTCATTATGCATTGCTAACATCTAAGAAAGATTTTAATGCTTTGAATTCAATGAAAATTCATCAGCAATATTAACTTGTAAAAAAGTAAAATAAACACGTCGCGTATAGATACGCAAAATGGTTTAGACCTACAAGACTATATCTTGTGGTCTAAACCTAGTAATATAAGTGGAGGTGAGCTTATTTAAGCTCAACTTCAGCACCTGCTTCTTCTAATTGCGCTTTAAGAGCTTCTGCCTCATCTTTAGTGACACCTTCCTTAACTGGAGCTGGTGCACCATCAACTAATGCTTTAGCGTCTTTAAGACCTAAACCTGTCAATTCTTTAACAAGCTTAACAACTGCTAGTTTAGAACCACCTGGAGCTTTTAGAATTACATCGAATTCTGACTGCTCTTCAGCTTCTTCAGCAGCAGCACCGCCACCACCAGCAACAGCAACAGCTGCAGCTGCAGGCTCTATACCGTATTCTTCTTTTAAAATATCAGCCAACTCATTTACTTCTTTAACAGTAAGGTTAACTAATTGTTCTGCGAAATCTTTTAATTCTGCCATTTTCTATCGTTTTAGTGTAATTTATTATTTAGTAATTAGTGCGTGTTTATTCTTCTCTTTGAGAAAGTGTTTTAAGTATTCCAGAAAGTTTACCTCCACCAGACTTAAGCGCTGAAACAACGTTTTTGGCTGGAGATTGTAACAATCCAATGATGTCTCCGATAACTTCTTCTTTAGATTTAATATCAACTAAAGCATCTAAGTATTCGTCTCCAACATAGACAGATTCTGCAACGTAAGCCCCTTTCAAAATAGGCTTTTCATTTTTCTTTCTAAAGTTTTTAATAACCTTAGCTGGAGCGTTTCCAGTTTCGGAAAGCATTATGGAAGTATTCCCTTTCAAAATACTTGTTAAGTCTCCAAATTCTTTATCTGTACTTTCCATAGCTTTAGCTAGGAGAGTATTTTTAACTACCATCAACTTAACGTCTGCTTTATAGCAGGCACGTCTTAAGTCCGATGTTAAAGATGCGTTCAATCCTGAAATATCTGCTAAATATACATTTGATGAATCCGCTAACTTAGTAGTTAAATCTTTTATTACTATAGATTTCTCTTCTCTTGTCATAACTTAAAATTATTGCTCGGTAAATCGTTTAGTATCGATTTCAATACTTGGACTCATTGTGGAAGCGATGTGAATACTTTTGATGTATGTACCTTTCACTACCTGAGGCTTAAGCTTGACGAGCGTCGTTAGTAATTCTCTTGCATTTCCAGCAATTTTTTCTGCATCGAAGGATACTTTACCTACAGCAGCGTGAACGATACCAGTTTTATCAACTTTAAAGTCAATTTTACCAGCTTTAACGTCAGAAACTGCTTTAGCGATATCCATAGTTACTGTACCAGTTTTAGGATTAGGCATAAGTCCTCGTGGACCTAAAACTCTACCTAACGGGCCTAATTTACCCATCACACTTGGCATAGTTACAATGACGTCTACATCTGTCCATCCACCTTTAATTTTTTCAAGGTACTCATCAAGACCAACGTAATCTGCACCAGCTTCTTCAGCTTCTTTAGCCTTATCCGGTGTTACAAGAGCTAAGACTTTTACGTCTTTTCCTGTTCCGTGAGGTAAAGTTACTACTCCACGAACCATTTGGTTAGCTTTTCTAGGATCAACGTTGAGTCTTACAGCTAGATCAACTGACTCGTCGAAATTAGCGTAAGCTACATCTTTCAATAAAGCGGAGGCATCAGCTACTGAATAAGTTTTCGACTTATCCACTTTACCAACTGCTTCTTTTTGCTTTTTAGTTATTTTTGCCATGTTAATTTCGTTTTGTTAAAATGGTGCATTACCTTTTACAGTTATACCCATCGATCTTGCTGTACCGGCTACCATTTTCATTGCAGATTCGGTTGTAAATGCATTTAAATCCTGCATTTTATCTTCAGCGATTGCTTTTATTTGATCCCAAGTTACAGAACCTACTTTTTTAGAATTAGGTTCACCAGAGCCTTTCTTTAGTTTTGATGCTTCCATCAATTGTACTGCTGCAGGTGGAGTCTTGATAATAAAATCAAACGACTTATCTTTATAAACTGTTATCTCAACAGGTAAGATTTTACCACTCTTATCTTGGGTTCTACCATTGAATTGCTTACAAAATTCCATGATATTTACCCCAGCAGCACCCAAAGCAGGTCCAACCGGTGGGGATGGGTTCGCTGCACCACCTCTAACCTGGAGTTTTACTACTTTACTTACTTCTTTTGCCATTTTTCAAAATTTAGTTGAATTGTTTTCAGTGGGAAGCATTATATTTAAAAACAATTCTATATTATATGTAACATTTAAACTTTTTCTACTTGCATATAGCTAAGCTCAACTGGTGTTTTACGACCAAAAATCTTAACCATAACTTGCAACTTTCTTTTGTCTTCATTAATTTTTTCAATAGTTCCTGTGAAACTATTGAAAGGGCCATCCACAACTTTGACTGATTCCCCTATATTAAATGGTATAGCAACATTTTCTGTCTGAACAGAAAGTTCATCGACTTTACCTAGCATTCTATTTACTTCTGATTTACGCATAGGAACTGGTTCACCTCTTTTGGTTTCACCAAGAAAACCTATAACTCCATTCACACCTTTTATAATATGACCAACTTCGCCTTCAAGGTTAGCATTAACCATGATATAACCTGGAAAATATACTTTTTCCTTTGTTATCTTTTTACCATTACGGATTTGAACAACGTTTTCTTTAGGTACCAAGATATCATCAACATAATCACTAAGACCTTGATGAGCAATTTCTTTTTCTATATAATCCTTTATTTTGCTTTCAGAACCACTTATAGCTCTTACAACGTACCATTTTTTTAAACCAGTCTCTGACATGTATTATGATTTAACCCAATTAAAATATTGCTTTACAGCAGCACTAAACACTTCATCAACTCCCCAGATAGCAAGCGAAAAAAGTATAGAAAATACTGCAACAATTACCATGAGTTTTTGTCCCTCAGCCCAGGTTGGCCAAGTCACATGATTTCTTAATTCGTTGTAAGACTCGCTTACATAATTTTTGATATCTGACATCTTCTTTAAGGTTTGCACGGTTTGAGATGCTCCCTTCGTCTCCACTCAGGATAAACATCTCACCACAGGCTTAATATTTCAATTTGCACGGGTTGAGAGGCTCGAACTCCCGACACCTGGTTTTGGAGACCAGTGCTCTACCAACTGAGCTAAACCCGTAAATATTTCATTTTTTAAAGCGTGCAAAGAAACGAATTTAATCACACATAAAAAAGGAAATTTAAAAAGTTAAGGTATTCACTTGAAGCGAACACCTTAACTACAATAATGAAACTTTATCCTAAATTATTCTAAGATTTCAGTAACCTGTCCAGCACCAACTGTACGACCTCCTTCACGTATTGCGAATCTCAAACCAATATTTAATGCAATTGGTTGAATCAATTCTACAGTGATTGTTAAGTTGTCACCTGGCATAACCATTTCAACTCCATCAGGAAGGTTGATTGTACCCGTAACATCTGTGGTTCTTACATAGAACTGAGGTCTATAATTGTTATGGAATGGAGTGTGACGTCCACCTTCTTCTTTTTTCAAGATATAAACTTCAGCTTTGAATTTCCCGTGTGGCTTAATAGAACCAGGCTTAGCGATAACCATACCTCTAGAGATTTGGCTTTTCTCAATACCTCTTAACAAGATACCAACGTTATCACCAGCTTCTCCTCTATCAAGAATTTTACGGAACATTTCGACACCTGTAACAGTTGATTTCATGTTCACAGCTCCCATACCATTGATTTCAACTGCATCACCTGTATTTGCAACACCAGTTTCGATACGACCTGTAGCAACAGTTCCACGACCAGTAATTGAGAATACATCTTCAACAGGCATTAAGAAAGGCTTTTCAACATCTCTTTCTGGAAGCTCAATGTACTCATCAACTGCTTCCATCAAATCAAGAACAGTTTTTGCCCACTTCTCATCTCCTTCCAATGCACCAAGTGCAGATCCAGAAATAACAGGAGCATTATCTCCATCATATTCGTAGAAAGAAAGCAAATCTCTTACTTCCATTTCAACTAATTCTAAAAGCTCCTCATCATCAACAAGGTCAACTTTATTTAAGAAAGTGACAATTCTAGGAATACCAACCTGACGTCCTAATAGAATATGCTCACGAGTTTGTGGCATTGGACCATCAGTTGCAGCAACAACAAGAATAGCACCGTCCATTTGGGCAGCACCAGTTACCATGTTCTTTACATAATCGGCGTGACCTGGACAGTCAACATGCGCATAGTGACGATTTGCAGTTTGATATTCAACGTGAGAAGAGTTAATAGTAATACCACGCTCTTTTTCCTCAGGTGCATTATCAATTTGATCAAAAGCACTAGCTTCAGAATATCCAGCATCTGCCATTACTTTTGTAATCGCAGCTGTAAGTGTAGTTTTTCCGTGATCGACGTGTCCAATAGTACCTATGTTTAGGTGTGGTTTGGATCGATCAAAATTTTCCTTTGCCATAGTAGTAAATTATTTAATCTTAGTTATATATTAGTGTTAATGTTTATAACAACATAAAAAGCCAACAAAACCAGGTTTTGAGACTTTAAAATTGAGCCAACGACGAGAATTGAACTCGTGACCTTTTCCTTACCAAGGAAACGCTCTACCCCTGAGCTACGTCGGCAAGCAGATATTGCATTATTTAAAAATAGAGCGGAAGACCGGGTTCGAACCGGCGACATTCAGCTTGGAAGGCTGACGCTCTACCAACTGAGCTACTTCCGCTTATTTAATCAATATGTCAATGCAAAGTCTGGTGTTAACCGACTTGGTTGTGGGGAGAGCAGGATTCGAACCTGCGAAGGTGAAACCAACAGATTTACAGTCTGTCCTCGTTGGCCGCTTGAGTATCTCCCCAAAAATCTGATAATAGAGCCGATAGAGGGACTCGAACCCACGACCTGCTGATTACAAATCAGCTGCTCTAGCCAGCTGAGCTACATCGGCTTATCAGTATGTCAAACGCTACTTTTCGTAACGGGTTGCAAATATAAAACGAATATTGGTATCTGAAAATTATTTGCCTCTTTTTTTTAAAAAAAATTGCATTTTCATTTCATTCTAGCCTATTCTTCCTCTTTACCTCTGGATCTGGGGTGAGCCGCTGCATGTGCTTTGCTCAATTCCTTCAAATTTGAATGCGTATACACTTCTGTAGATGCTAAACTACTGTGTCCCAACAGTTCTTTAATCGCAGTGATTTCCGCACCCTTTTCCAAAAGATGAGACGCAAAAGCATGTCTAAGCAAATGCGGGCTGAGCTTTTGCTTTGTAGATACCTTTTTAAAATAAGAGGTTACAATTCTGTAAACAAAATTGGGATAAATGGGTTTCCCCTTATTGGTGATAAATAAATCATCGCTATTGATAGCCATCAACCCTCTTACCTGAAGATAATAATCGATAAGAGCCATAGTTGTTTTCATCAATGGAACTATTCTTTCTTTTTTTCTTTTACCAAGTACTTTCAACTGACTTTGGCTAAAATTTACACTGGAAATTTTCAAGTCGATCAATTCCTGTCTTCGCATTCCAGTGGAATACAAAAGATCAATCATAAGATGATCCCTAAGTCCTTCAAAAGTTGAATCATCAAAATAAGTTGAAATGTCCTCAAGTTCTTTGAGTGAAAAGGCTTCCTGCTCGCGTTTGGGAAGCTTTAAAGATTTGTGCTTTAGCATTGGATTCACTTCAATCGCTTTAATTTTCATTAAAAAATTAAAAAAAGTTTTTAGCGATGATAGCTTCCTGTTGATTGTTTTATGAGTCAGATCTTTATCGACAAAACTCACGATCCAGCGTCTTATCATGGGATAATTGGTCTCAGCTAAATCTTCAGTCTCATAATTTTCAAAAACAAAAGATTGAAATTGCTTCAAATCTGAGGCATAAGAAGTCAATGTATGCTGAGCATAATTTTTCTCAAACTGAAGATAGTCTATAAAGGCCTGAATGTGTTCCATAAAAAAACCATGTACTTTAAGAAGCACATGGTTACAAATTTATCAATTAAAAGCAATTAGGTTGCTGGCTTATAGTCTTTATTGTCAATCACCATTTTGGCGATAATTTCTTTCAAGATCTCAGAAGTTCCACCTCCAATAGGTCCTAGTCGACTATCACGGAACATTCTCGCCAATGGATAATCTTCTACATAGCCATAACCCCCTAGCATTTGTAAGCAATCGTAGATCACCTCATCTGCAATTTTGGTGGAAAGCAATTTGGACATGGTAGCCTCTTTAACGACATATTCGCCTTCATCCAGACGTTTAGCAGTTGTATAATTAAACGCTTTAGCCATTTCCACTTCACTACTTCTCTCCGCGATTTTATGTCTTAAGGCTTGAAATTTGTCTATAGTCTGACCAAAAGCTTCACGCTCGGACATATACTGTATAGCATAATCTAAAGCATATTCTGCTCTGGCATGTGCATTCACCCCCATGATCAAACGCTCTAAGGCAAAGTGCTGCATGATGTATGGAAAACCTTGGTTGCGCTCTCCCATCAAATGAGACTTTGGTATCTCAACATTATCGAAAGCCAGTTCTGCTGTGTCAGAAGCTCTCCAGCCCAGCTTGTTAAGTTTAGTTGCAGAAATTCCTGGAGTATCTCTATCTACTAAGAAAATACTCATGCCTTTTCCGCCTTTTTCCGGAGCGGTTTTGGCAGCAACTATAAGATAGTCTGAATATACACCATTGGTGATAAAAGTCTTAGACCCGTTAATCACAAACGAATCGTCTTTTTCTACTGCTGTTGTTTTCATGCCAGCAACATCTGACCCTCCAAATGGTTCCGTGATACACAAACAACCTATCATATCTCCATTGATAGAAGCCGTGAGGTATTTTTCTTTGATTTCTTCGCTACCTTCTTTATTCACGTGGGTCATCGCTAAATAAGCATGAGCCCAGATAGCAGCAGCAAATCCACCTGAATTTATTTTCTGTAATTCTTCTAAAAGTATAATTGTGTAGAATAGATCTAAATCTAAACCTCCATATTTTTCTGGGTAAGCCAGGCCAAAATAACCCATTTCGCCAAACTTCTTCCATATAAAACGTTCTATCGTTCCTTCTTCTTCCCACTTATCCAGATGTGGAACTACTTCCTTCTGAAGAAATTCCTGTAAACTTTTTCTGAACATCTCATGTTCTTCACTAAAATACATATGATTCATATCTTGATATCTAATTTTTGAATATTATTCTTTAATTTCCAAATATAATTGAATTCTATCTAATTTGTAGTTAGGAAAATCTTCAATTTTTGACAATTCTTCAAAATCATCAACACCTTCTCTTAATTTGATAAAATTGACGATGACTCTAGCTTGCTCATAATCAAAATAGGGCAACTCAGATAATTCCAAAACACTTATGTGATTAATATCCTTTTTTTGAACTTTAACCGGGCTTTTAAGCGCAATTCTCTCTTTGAGGTTTTCAATGACCTCGTATTTTAGTCCGTAGACATCCTTCAACTGAAGGATATCCACAAATCCTCCCAACTTATCTCTGTAAGTGATGATTCGCCTTGACAAGGCCTCACCAATTCCCGATACTTCCATCAAATCAGATGCTGTGACTGTATTGAGGTCTTTCTTTTCAGCGTAAGTCAACGAATTGATAGTTTTGGAATTAGACTTCCTTTGTCCTGACTCAACGACCCACTCGGGAAATTTAAAATATGGACCATACTCTTTCATCCATTCATCAGTGACCTGAGTGACCTTTTGAAAGTCAGCTTTAGAGTTGATCCACTGACCTTCAGCCCTGTAATCTAATAATCTGTCAATTTGATCGATCGTCATCTCTAAAGTATAGCCTTTATAATCTGTTATAAAATTAGGATTAAAAGGATAAATGGTTTTCTGAGACTCAAGGCTTTGTTTATTTTTTAACGAATCTACAAGGCGTTGGATAGAATCTTCTACTTTCGTTAACTCTTTAATTCCTTGAGACTTGAGAGATGGATTAAAAGCCCAGTAGTTAATACCTACTCCTACGATCAAAATAAGGCAAAACAAAAAAATTCCGTTTCGATCACCCTTGGAGTAGCCGAAACGGAATTTTCTAGTTGTATTCATCAGTATCTATTATTTCTTCAACACTTCTTTTTTGAAGATTTCGCCAGACTTTAATTTTGACATGTATTCTTTAAGGTCATTTCTTACCTCTCCAGACATGATGTAAAGACCTATGATGTTAGGGAATGACATTGCTAGAATCATCATATCTGAAAAATCTAGCACGGCACCTAAACTTACAGAGGCTCCAAGAACCACAAAAAATAGGAAAATAACTTTATAAATAATTTCAGAACGATTACTTCTTCCAAAAATATAAGTCCAGGCTCTCATTCCATAATAAGACCAGGAAATCATTGTTGAAAATGCAAATAAGAATACCGCTGCAGAAAGAACATAAGGAAACCAGGAGATCACACTACCGAAAGCTTCTGTAGTTAGCTGAACTCCAGAAACACCTTCAACTTCATGCATTCCTGTAAAAATAAGAACCAAAGCCGTAAGTGTACAAACGACTACAGTATCTATAAAAGGTTCTAGTAAAGCTACAAAACCTTCAGAAGGCGGGTGATTCGTTTTGGCTGCCGAGTGAGCGATAGCTGCAGAACCAACACCTGCTTCATTAGAAAAAGCAGCACGCTGGAAACCTACAACAAGAACTCCTATAAAACCACCTTTGAGGGCGGTTGGAGTAAAGGCACCACTTAATATGGCATCAAAAGCTGGTCCTATATTATCGATGTTTATTCCTATAACAACCAGAGCTCCTAAAATATAAACACCTGCCATTACTGGCACTATTTTACCCGTTACTTTAGCGATACTATTGATTCCTCCTATAATAACAACTCCAACTAAAATCGCAAGAAAAACACCAAAAAAGAATCCACTTTCACTATCTAAGAAAGGAATCTGATTGGATAAAATTTCAAAAGATTGGTTGGCCTGGAACATATTACCTCCACCAAATGAGGCACCGATGGCAAGAACGGCAAATAAACCTGCCAGAACTTTTCCAAGCTTACCTAGGTTTCTTTTTTCAAGTCCATACCTCAGATAATTCATAGGGCCTCCAAAAATTCTGCCTTCCTTATTGATAAATCTATATTTTACCCCTAGGGTACATTCCACAAACTTGGAAGACATCCCTAATAAACCCGCCAAAATCATCCAAAATGTTGCTCCTGCACCACCTAAAGAAACAGCAATAGCAACACCAGCAATATTACCCAAACCTACAGTAGCAGACACAGCCGTTGCAAGAGCCTGAAAGTGAGTAATACTTCCTGGAGCATTAGGTTCATCGTATTGACCTTTAGCAAGCTGAATGGCGTGTTTAAAACCACGAATATTGATAAAGCCCATTCTGAACGTAAAGAATGCCGCTCCGAGAATTAACCAAATCACAATAAAAGGAATCCCTTTTTCAAGTGGCGTGCCATTAGGATTGGTTAGCGCAATGGGGTCATCGTAAATAATTGAACCGAATTTATGAGCGTTTTGAGCAATAACATCTTCCTGGTTTTCCGGGTTATAAATATATTCACCCTGAGGTGTTATAAATTCAATCTTACCATTCGCCTCTGCCTGTACGGTCTGTGTCTGTCCATCTATGTCAATAATGGCCACATCCTGACCTTTATCAACGTGCTCGTTTTCTGTAACCAACCATTCTTTGAGTAAGAATTTACGCGAAGTGTTTGGTTCCCAGGATGGAGAGAATAAGAGCTTTTGGTCAGTATAAACTACAGGATCATAAATGCCTATAGCAGCAAACGGATCCCAGAACAATACACTTCCCATGGCATCAACCACAGGCTGGAAAGTTCCATTAAAATTTTCTACAATAGAAACCGCTTCTATTTGGTATGACTTTTCTACAGAAGCGCCACTAGCGTCGGATACTTTTACAGTGTAAGATATCCCTTCTGTAAGATCACTGGCTTTACTAGAACTGAGAGGTACATCATCTTTTGACCACTGATACTTATATGGAGGTGTACCTCCGGTTACAGTCAGTTCAATCTGTCCATTGTTGATTTTATCTGATGGATTAATTTTAATTCCTTCAACTTGCAGATCCTGTGCAGAGGTAAACGAAATAGTAAACAAGAGAAAAGCAATCAGCGTGATATTTCTTAACATAAGGCTATTTGTGATTTGATATTTCAAAATGAGACGTTAACTTAAATTCAATTAAGTTTAAAAATATCCCGCAAGATGCAAAAAATATGGTTTCCATTCAAACGCTAAGTCTTAAAATCTTTAAGACTTTAGCATCTGTTTCAGGAAATAGGTCAATTGGGTTTAATAGCACGCATCATATGGCGTTTTCCAGGCGGCCCTTCAATAACATCCACCTCAAAACCAATAGACTGCAGAGCTCTTCTCGCAGTTCCTTTTACGCAGTAGGTAACAAACACACCACCCGGCTTCAGTGCCTCATAGAAACCTTCAAATATGCTTCTTTCCCAGAGCTCCGGCTGAACTCTCGGCCCGAACGCATCATAAAACACCACATCTGCAGTATTTTTTAGCTTGATTGCAGAGAAATATGCTTGATGCTTTTTGACTCTGAAGGTGTTTGTAATTTGCTCAAATTCTTCCCAATGAGCTTGGTGAAATTTTTCATAAATGTCTTCTGAAGTTATGTCTTCTAAAACCTTATGATATTGCAAAGCCTGTATTTCTTCATCGGAAATCGGATAGGCTTCTAAGCCTAGGTAGTCTATTTTAATGTTTTTTGCAACTGACCAAAGCGCTGTCAACAAAGCATTTAAGCCAGTACCAAAACCGGCTTCTATAACGTAAATAGATTCAGTTGATGGATATAAAGACAAAAAATAATCTAATCCTGCGTTGATGTAAACATGCATGGACTCTTGAATCGCTCCGTGAGTAGAATGATAATGCTCGTCCCAATCTTCTATACGTATGGTCTTGGACCCATCACTAGTGGTGACTATATTTCGTTTCATAGAGAAGAATTAAAGATCAAATACGGAGGTGCGCTTGGTATACACTAAATCCTTAAGCTTCAGCCAGAAAGCAAGGGTCAGGTAAAGGCCAAACCCAAAACCAAATGTGGCAAAGGAAACGTAAATAAAAAATATCCGAACAGACTTTGCTTTCATTCCCAAGGTATCTGCCAATCGCGAGCTCACGTAAAATCCGTGTTTTTCGAAAAAGGTTCTAAGGTTGTATATGAAATTTTTCATGAGTGTATTAATTCTAACCCAACTTGACATTTTAAACAACGATTCACATCACAATACTGTGTCTTTAACTGGATCAACGCCTGACTTTCCAAAGCTGACTTGACTACCTTAGATTTTAATTCTTCGAAGCCTTTAGTGATGCCATTGGCTTCAGGTTTCAGACTGGTAATCAAAGGATAAATACTCTCTTCAAAATCCAACTGACCTTTATAGGATTGATAAGCGAATTTCAGTGGCAGAAGCGTGTTAATGATGATCAAATCCTTAAAGGAAGTACTCAGTTTTTTGACTTTAGACTTACTTTCTTTTCCAAAGGTATAATGAGTTTTCCAATAGTCGGAAGTTTGAGCTTCTAAATTTTTGTAAATGTCTTTTGGAGTTTTACACTGAATCAGCTCAGAAAATAAATTAGGACGTTGAGCATACAGCTTACAAAACTGAGATAACCTGATGCTCGGAAAATTGTCTGGACGAAGCCTAAAGTACTTCACCTGACTTGTTTCCGGCGCATTCAACTGAAATTTTTGCTTCAGAAAATCGAATTCCTGCTGAAGCTGTTTAGGGTAAGCTTCCTCACTTTCAGGCGGTAACATCCCGCATAAACCGAAGCATAAGGCTTCCAGCTGAAGCGGATTCTGGAAGCATTTCTGAAAAACTTTAAAATCTGCTGAGGAGCTCATCTGCAGAAAAGCCTCTCCGTTGACGTTAAGTCCGAAAGCTTTGGCCATCAATTTAAAGCCAACCTCATCCCAGTTGTTATTGGAAACTTTCAATAAATTCAGAATTAATTGATTTTTTTCTTCCAAACGTTCTACATACAAGCGTTCGAGCCAGCTATTCAGCTTAAATTCGTCGACGTCATGGAAATGCTTCTCACAGTTGATCCACTTCTGCGAGGTCTTGTCAAACAAATCCTTATACGCCTGAACCTGATGTTTGGTAACGATATGCTTCAATTCTAAACAGGGAATTTCAGAGTTGTCTTTTCTGAAAATGCTCACGTCATCTTCCCAAACCACATGCAAAATCACATTATCGTAGGCCGGATCGATTTCATGATGATGCGCATACCAATCTGAGGATTTTAGGTGAATCTCAAGATTACCCACCCAATGCTGACCTGCAATGATCACTTCAGCTTTAAAGAAATCAGGACCCGATTCAGTTTCATTGTGTAGGCCCGTATTCAACACCTGAAGTGCTTCCCCAGTAGTAGTTTTCAGCTGATTCAAATTCAGCTTTTTGTATTTCCACAAACTATGAAGAAAGGCTTCCTGCATTTTATAAGTTATTAAGTTGGTCGACTACTCGGTCTTTAAAACTGTCGACCCAAACCCGATACTGCTCACCACTTGGATGTAAAAAATCCTCTGCAAGCATATCTTGATTTTTGTGCAAGGGTTTACTGAGTTTTTGCAAAGGATAAAAAGCCACAACATAGCGTTGGCTCATTTTCTGGATGTACCTGTTGTATCGTTTTAATCGGGAGGATACTCTTCTCAGCTTTTCATCCTGAGCAAATTTTGACAAGCTATAATCTGGAATCCCAACGATAAATACTCCCTTTTCATCGTGAGCACTCAGCGAAATCGCAGTCTGCAAGAGCACTTCAAATTCTTTTTTAAATTGTTTAAAAGGCTTTTTCTGATATTGATTGTTGACACCAATCAAAAGGGAAACCAAATCAAAAGAATTGGGCTTATAATTTTCAGTAGCAATAGAATCCAGAAGCTCATCAGTGCGCCAGCCGGTGACAGCAATGATTTCTGGATCTTCTACTTTAAATGATTTTGTGTTCAAATGTGAGGTCAGTTGGAAAGGCCAGGAGTTCACCTCAGCCACCTGTTCTCCAATGGTATAAGAATCTCCTAGTGCGAGATATTTTAGCGGTTCCTGACCAAATGTCTTAGACATAACTATTAAACTAATGAGTACTATAATTTTTTTCATAACTGGACTTACCTTCAAAAATAAAAAAGTTTTTGATACCAAATAGGCTATAATAAATCTGCAATAGCTGGTTTTAGCTGAGCGTGCTCAAACTGAAATCCGGTTGACAAAATTTTCTTTGAGCTGACCAATTGACTTCCTAGAACAATCGTTGACATTTCACCCAGCATAAGTTTGAGAACAAATGAAGGTACGTTAGGGAGAATTAGCGGCTTCCCTAAACACTGAGCAATACATTCTGTCAGTTCCTTATTATTTACTGGATTTGGAGACACGGCATTAAAAACACCTTCCAAACGGTTCTTCATCACATGATGAAAGAGTCTGGCTAAATCTGAAATGTGTATCCAGGACTGCCACTGCTTACCGCTTCCTAGGGGTGCACCAATATACTTTTCTATAGGGGCCTTGATTTTTTCGAGGGCTCCACCTTCGTCTGACAATACCACGCCTATTCTGATTTTGGTCACCTCAAGCCCTAGCTCTCCAACTTCATCTGCGGCGGCCTCCCACTTTTCGACTACATCAGCCAGAAAGTTATCTCCCTTTTTAAAATCGTCTTCCTCATGAAATTTGGTCAACGAGTCTTCATATAATCCAATGGCGCTCGCTGAAATCAAATGCTCCACTTCATGATCATGCGTTGACAAGGCTGACTTTAAAGTCATTAAGCTATCGACTCTGCTGTTCAGTATCGCTTCCTTGTAAGACGGTGTCCATCGCTTGGCTACACTGGCCCCTGCAAGATTAATGATGGTGTTCACTCCTTTTAAGCTAGCGGGATCCAATTCAGAAGTTGAAGGATTCCAGTAGAAACCCTGGTAATTGGTTTTCGTTTCAATTTTGGAGCGGCTGGTGGTTAAATAATTCACGTCAATTCCATTGTCATGAAAAAGCTCAACCAACTCCTGACCTACTAAGCCTGTTGCCCCTGTGATTAAAACACGCATACCTAAATTTTTGACTAAAAATAACAAGATTGATCTAGGGCAAGTCCATGTTTAGTATGGTTTTAACTAGATGAAAGTGTGTGGTGAGCCTGCCTGCGTTTCCTTGGCAAAGGCAGATCGTGAGTAAAATTAAAAATTTTCAACTAACAACCGTCAACCGTTTACTATAACAAAAAAGCCCAATGAATTAAATCATCAGGCTCTAGTTTATTTTATTTCTTGCAACCAATCACTAGTCACCAATCACATTTTACTGACACCTGAACGTAGCTTCAATACACCTCGAAGAAAGATCGAG
>Ga0136601_1000016_pt1 | contig 93278 bp, 90 predicted proteins | sample AntRauMFilla2699_FD_181020 | JGI IMG/M metagenome (GOLD analysis project Ga0136601, IMG submission 181020) | Saline lake microbial communities from Rauer Islands, Antarctica - Metagenome Filla 2 #699 | ecosystem: Environmental > Aquatic > Non-marine Saline and Alkaline > Saline | place...
TTTCTTCTCTGTATCTTTTCAGGGGTTGCGATTGGGGCATATGCTCGTCTTGACTCAAGAAGAGTAATTACACTTCGTCTTAATTCTGGAGAGAGCTCATATCTTTTTGGAACGAGCATTCTCGTTTTTTCTATAGTTGTCGTGCACGTGCTTGCGCTCGGGACAAGTTCAGTATTGTACGGGCAGACCATTCAACAGATGGCTACGATAGAGAATGCGAGGGATTTCGATACTATTAACTCAAGGTTAAGAACAGCACGTTTTCTTGTCAGAAGTGACAGGATAGAAAGAGCTCGAGCAGAATCAGCTCTTCTCGAAATGCAGTTTCTCTCAACCCTTGAGGAGTCAGAAGTAACTGAGGAAATTCAGAATCGATTCGTGGAAGCAATTGAACGTGGTGAAGAAGCAGCGCTTGCCGCTACAAGAATTGGTCCGCGCAACTACCTGAACTGGATTACAGGAGGATATGTCTACGAGACCTTGGGAGAACTAGGAGTTGAAAATGGTCATGAACAAGCTGCTCGTTTTTATGCTCAAGCGCGAACGGAACACCCAACAAATCCTGAGATACCTCTTATACAAGCCAGGCTTGAAATCGCGCGAGAAAATAAAGAACAAGCACGAGTGTATGCAAGGGAATCAATTGATATGAAGCGAAGCTACGTCAATGCCTACACGTTTCTTGCACAAATAGAGCTTGAATCTGGTAGAGAGGTGCAGGCTCTTACTATTTTTGAGGAGGGAGCACGCGCAAACCCGAACAGTCAGGCGCTTCAGTACGAACTGGGAGCGTTTCATTATAGATTAGGAAACCTCAATAGAGCGGTTGATGCTTTTGGTCGGGCTATTGAGATTGATCCTGGATACGCGAACGCGCTTTACTTTAGGGGGTTGGCGCTCTACAGTCTCGGAGACAAGGAGGCTTCGCTTGCAGATCTTGAAAAAGTGCTTGCGACAAATGAAAACAATCAAGATCTCGTTCGAGTTGTAAACAATGTACGAGCTAACCGTGACGCCCTAATGGGGCTTGATCAAAGTGGCGAAGGGTCGTTACCGAGAAGTGAAAGTAGAGGTATAGAAACAAATGAAGATATTAGCGGGGGCCAAACGCAGGAGGGCGGAGAAAGTGACCTCACGGACACTCAGTCTGGAGAAAGCGAGGAAGTGGGAGAAGGGGGTCCCGCTAGTGGTGGTGCATTAGGAGAGGAAGAACCTGAAGAGCAAGACACTTTGACAGAAGAGAGTGAATAATGGTTCAGTACTGATTACTTATGGTTGCACGATTTTATAAACTTCTTACTCAGTCTGTTGAGGACATACATAAGGCAGCATACATCCTTGCGACTTTTTCGCTTTTTTCACAAATTCTCGCTCTTGTCCGAGATAGACTTTTTGCATCTACCTTTGGTGCAAGTGAGACTCTCGACATATATTATGCAGCATTCCGTATCCCAGATCTTCTCTATGTGTCAGTTGCATCGGTCGTGTCTCTCGGTGCGCTTGTTCCTCTTCTTGTTCAAAAAATAGAAAAAAACAAAGAAGAAGCAAAGCGGTTTGTCAATGGAATGTTTACGTTCTTCTTCTTGCTTATCAGTACTGTATGCGCCGCTCTCTTCTTTGTGGTTCCGTTCATCACTCCTTTGCTTTTTCCTGGTTTTGAGAGTCAGGCTGCGCAGGCTGAGCTTATACTTCTTACCCGCATACTTCTTCTGCAACCAATTTTACTTGGTCTCTCAAGTCTTCTTGCTGGAGTGACGCATGTATACAAAAAGTTTTTTGTATACTCAATCGGTCTTTTGCTCTACAACGTTGGAATTATTTTTGGACTTTTGTTTTTATACCCAACGTTTGGACTTGCTGGGCTCGGAATGGGTGTTGTGGCCGGTGCTCTCTTGCAGTTTATTATTCAGCTTTCAGCAAATGTGCGGGAAGGTTTTGTACCGTTTCCTCGATTTAGCTTAAGGCGCGCTGATTTAAAAGAGGTTCTTTCGCTTTCAATTCCACGAACCATTACTCTTTCTGCTTCTCAGCTAGTCATGCTTGTGTTGATTTCCCTCGCTTCACTCCTTGAAGAAGGATCTATTACCGTTTTTAATTTTTCATATAATCTTCAGTCGGTACCTCTAACGATTATCGGGGTTTCGTACTCTGTTGCTGCGTTCCCCACGCTCGCACGTCTTTATTCCGCAGGTAAAACACTTTTGTTTGCCCGACAAATCGCCTCGGCAGCACGTCATATTATTTTCTGGTCACTTCCTGCGATGGTTCTCTTTATTGTACTTAGGGCGCAAATAGTTCGAGTCATTTTGGGCGCTGGGGAATTTAGCTGGTCAGATACCCGATTAACGGCAGCAACGCTCGGAATATTTTCTATTTCAATCGTGGCGCAGGCTCTCGTTTTGCTCTTTGTCCGTGGGTATTATGCAGCCGGAAAGACACGACGTCCTCTTGTTATTGCGGTCATAACCTCTCTATCAACTTTAGTTCTCGCCTTTCTTTCTCTTACTCTCGTTGAAACCTATCCTACCGTTCGGTACTTCCTTGAATCGCTTTTCAGGGTTGAGGGACTTACTGGTACGCGGGTTCTCATTCTTGCGCTTGTGTATTCTATTGGTCAAACGATGAGTGCTCTTTTGTTGTGGTACTCCTTTTCTCGTGACTTTAAAGAGTTTGCTGTGCCTGTTCGGAGCGCGTTTCTTCACAGCCTTTCTTCATCGGTCTTTATTGGTTTTGTTTCATATACGTGTCTTGGTATTTTTGACAATGTCTTTGACATTAATACGTTTTTAGGAATCTTTTGGCAGGGACTGCTCTCTGGTGTTATTGGAATTATTGCAGGAATTATACTTCTGAACCTTCTTGGGAACCGTGAGATTAAAGAAATACAACGAGCGCTCCATTCTCGCTTTTCTTCCCGCGAGGTTCTTATTTCTGACGAGTATTCTCAAAAGTAGAACAGAGTGTAGGTTTCACTCTTGTTGCGTGTACTCAACTATTATACTAACGTTAGTTGCACAGCTATCTCTAAGGACTTATGAACGTACAACATATTAGAAACTTTTCAATTATTGCCCACATTGATCATGGCAAGTCTACGCTTGCGGATCGGCTGCTTGAAGCTACGCACACTGTTTCAATTCGAGACATGAAAGAACAGGTTCTTGACTCCATGGAGCTTGAACGGGAGCGAGGTATTACTATTAAGATGCAACCGGTCAGAATGAATTTTCATCTAGACGCTGAAGCATACACGCTCAACCTTATCGATACGCCAGGGCACATCGATTTTTCCTATGAAGTTTCTCGGGCGCTTAAAGCTGTTGAAGGAACACTTCTCTTGGTGGATTCTACTCAAGGAGTCCAAGCTCAAACACTTACAACGCTCGCTATGGCTCGTGAGATTGGGCTCACGATTATTCCTGTGTTGACTAAAATTGATTCACCCCTTGCTCGAATAGACGAGACGAAGCTTGAACTAGCGGGTCTTTTAAACTGCGAGATTGACGACGTACTTGAAGTCTCCGGAAAAACAGGTGAAGGGGTCGAGGGTCTTCTTCGGGCAATTGTTGAACGCGTTCCGCCACCTAAAGACAGGCGCTCAGAGGGAGCTCAAGAAGAAAGTCTATCAGCTCTCGTATTTGACTTTGAGTATTCAACCCACCGAGGAATCATTGTTTATGTTCGTGTGTTTGGCGGGTCGGTGCGAAAGAATGATGCTCTTGTTTTTGCGGTTGCGAATGAGCGTTTTGTTGCAGGCGAAGTTGGTACCTTTGCGCCAAGTGAAGTTGTGCGCGAAAGTCTGGGTCCTGGTGAAATTGGATATATTGTGACAGGTATAAAAAGTCCAGGGATTGCTCGTGTGGGTGAGACCATAACTTCAAGTAAGCATCCCACGATTCCGCTAGAAGGTTATGCAAACCCCGCTCCGGTGGTGTGGGCCAGTGTGTATCCAGAAAGTGAAGCAAATTTTGATGAGTTGAGGCAGGCTCTCGACAGGCTTAAACTCACGGACTCCTCTCTTTCTTTTGAGGAAGAAGTGTCCGGTTCCCTCGGGCGCGGTTATCGCGCGGGTTTCCTTGGCATGCTTCATCTTGAGATTGTCATTGAGCGATTGCGGCGTGAGTTCAACCTCGACCTCGTTGTAACGACTCCATCCATAACGTATGAGGTAGAGACAAACAGCGGGAAAAAAGAAATTGTCTATTCTCCAGTTAAATTTCCTGATGCAGGAGAAATAGTGAATGTACGTGAGCCGTGGATGAATGTTCAAATTATTGTTCCTTCAGAATATATAGGAACACTTCTTCCGCTTCTTTACGAACATGAAGCGGAGGTGGGTGACACTACTCATTTTGGCGATGGCCGAACCTCAGTATCTCTTTCAATGCCACTCCGAGAGATGATGCGTAACTTTTTTGATGAGCTTAAAAGCATATCAAGTGGCTACGCGTCTCTTTCATACACAGAAGGGGAGAAGCGAGATGCAGACGTTACGCGGCTTGATGTTATTGTGTCCGATGAACTCGTTCCAGCATTTTCACGCGTTGTTTCAAAACGACGAGTACAGGAAGAAGCAGAAGACATAGTCGCAAAACTTCATGAAAATATTCCGCGTCAAATGATTGTTGTAAAAATACAAGCGAAAGCGCTCGGGAGAGTGCTTTCCTCAAAAACACTTTCCGCTTTTAGGAAAGACGTCACTCAACATATGTATGGTGGTGATATTACGCGAAAGATGAAGCTCAGAGAAAAGCAAAAGAAGGGAAAGAAAAATATGCAGTCACGAGGATCGGTGCATATTCCACACGACGTCTTTTTGAAAGTAATGAAAGGAAAGTAGGTTGTCAGTAGATTCTACGTAAAGAGTGCAGGCATATACAAAAGAACCATTGATACTGCGACGAGTATCGAAATGACTGCCCAGACAATCTTAACTGTTTTCTTGTTTTTTCGGTCAAACATTGCAGGTATTTGTTATACTGAAGTGACATTATTTTAGCATATGAGCACGACGTTTAAAAGAAGAAGGAAAAAGAGAAAGGCAAAGCATGTTATATACTCCAATGCTTCCATTGTCCTTCTCGTACTCATTACCGCGTTTCTTGGGTATCAAGTTTTTGGCCTCCATAAAAAATGGAATGTGTCAGAAATAAAGCGAGCCGAAGCTGTGGCGGAGCTCGAGCGGCAGATGGAAGAAGAAGAAAGCCTCCGAGAACGTATTGAAGAAATACAGACTCCTGAAGGACGCGAACGAGCAATACGAGAACGCTTTAATGTAGTAAAGGAAGGAGAGGGAGTTATCTATGTTGTAGAAGAGGACCGATCAATCGGTTCCGATATCATTCTTGACAGAGAAGAATCAGAAAAAAATAGCTTTTTTGAATCGATTCGAAACTTTTTTAAATTTTAGAATTGATAGGTTTAAAATCAACAAAAAAAAGCTTGACACAAAACCTCCTGTGGGTATACTTGTTCTTGTATGAATGAGACGCGAGAAGTCGGCAGGTAACATTCGGAAAATCCGAATATTCTTGCCGCGCAGAACGCGGCTTTTTCATTACGAGAACTTTGACAAAGAGTGTGCAGATATAAGGAGGGATCCTTTGCACACGTATTCCACCACTTTGAACCCAATTTTGGGGTCTTTAATTCAAAGGAGGTGGGCAGGTATTAAAATGTGGTTATATTTAAAGTTCCTAATAGGAACTTTAAGAGCATATGGTGGATGCCTAGACTAGAAAGAGCGATGAAAGACGTGTGAGGCTGCGATAAGCTTCGGTGAGGTGTCTCAAACCTTTGACCCGGAGATTTCTGAATGGGGAAACCCGACTGGTTATGCCAGTCATCCTTCATCATAATTGTAGAAGGAAGCATACCTGGGGAAGTGAAACATCTCAGTACCCAGAGGAATAGAGACCAAAAGGAATTTTCTTAGTAGCGGCGAGCGAAAAGGAATGAGCCCAAACCTATCTTTTCGAAGATGGGGGTTGTAAGGTCACTTCGTCGGTTTTACATCGAGAAGAGTTACAAAACGTTGTGTTAACCGAACAGGTTGGAAAGCCTGACGAAACAGGGTAATGGTCCCGTAGGTGAAAATATTAACGTCTCTTTTGAAGTGATTCTTGAGTACCTCGAGACATGAATAGCTCGGGGGAATCTGCCAGCACTAACTGGTAAGGCTAAATATCTTTCTAGATCGATAGTGAACAAGTACCGTGAGGGAAAGGTGAAAAGAACCCCGGTAAGGGGAGTGAAATAGACCTGAAACCATATGCTTACAAGGAGTCGGAGCCGAGCACCTTTTTGTGCAGTATGAGAAAATAAAGATATGCACTATCTTTATGTATTAAAGAGTGTTTCAAAGCAACGTTTATACATTGGTTATAGTTCAAATTTGCGAAAGCGAGTTTTGGCTCATAACGGTGGCAGTGTTGCTTCAACAAAAAATTTTCGTCCTTGGCAACTCATTTACTATGAAGCGTATAGTAATGAATCTTTTGCAAAGGATAGAGAAAGAAAGCTGAAGCAACGCGGAAAAGCGTGGCAAGCTTTGAAACAACGAATCTCATAATGCTCAGAAAGGTGCTCGGTCACGGCGTGCCTATTGAAGAATGAGCCAACGAGTTTATGTATGCTGCAAAGCTAAGGGCGTAACGGTCCGGAGCTGTAGGGAAACCGAGTGTGAATAGCGCGAATCAGTAGTATACATAAGACCCGAAGCCAAGTGAGCTTGCCATGAGCAGGGTGAAATTTGCCGAAAGGCAGATGGAGGCCCGAACCCGTATGTCGTTCAACTCATTGGGATGACTTGTGGTAAGAAGTGAAAAGCTAATCGAACTTGGTAATAGCTGGTTCTCTCCGAAATAGCTTTAGGGTTAGCGTCAGATGTTCCCCTTGGGGGTAGAGCACTGGAAGGTCTAAACAGGGCGAAAGCTCGTTAGACCTATCAAACTCCGAATACCAAGGATTAAAAATCTGGCAGTTAGACTGTGGGGGCTAAGCTCCACCGGTCAAAAGGGAAACAGCCCAGATCTCAGGTTAAGGTCCCAAAATCTACACTAAGTGCGCTTAAGGAGGTGTCATTTCACTGACAGTCAGGAGGTTGGCTTAGAAGCAGCCATCCTTTAAAGATAGCGTAACAGCTCACTGACTCAGAGATTTCGCGCCGCAGATTATCGGGGCTAAGTGTAGTACCGAAACTGAGGGCTTCGTTCTGCTTCGGCAGAATGGAGCGGTAGGAGAGTATTCGACTCGCACTGAAGCGGAAGGGGTAACCCACCGTGGAGCATGTCGAAGCAAGAATGTTGGCACAAGTAACCACAATGCGGGTGAGATACCCGCACGCCGAAAGACTAAGGTTTCCTTTGCTATGACAATCAGCGAAGGGTTAGTCGGTCCTAAGGGAATGGGGAAACCCGAACTCGATGGATTCATGGTTAATATTCCATGACTTTATATTAGTGCGATGGGAGGACGGAGTGCTGTAGGAGGAGCTTGTTATTGGATTCAAGTCCGTGCTGTGAGGATGCTTTTTAGGAAAATCCGGAAAGCATAAGTCCAAGCAGAGCGGAAAGGGGGACTTCGGTCCCTTCAATTCTTCTGAGCGCGCTTCCAAGAAAAGTCTCTAAGCTTCAACTAATATAAAACCGTACCGTAAACCGACACAGGTAGTCAGGTCGAGAAGACCAAGGCGAACGAGTGAGATGTCCTCAAGGAACTCGGCAAAAAAGCGGCCGTAACTTCGGAATAAGGCCTGCCCTTGTACTTTCGAGTACAAGGGCCGCAGCGAAAGTATCCCTGGCGACTGTTTATCAAAAACACAGCTCCCTGCGAACTCGTAAGAGGATGTATAGGGGGTGACGCCTGACCAATGCCAGAAGGTCAACTGCGGGGGGTCTAAGGATTTTTAATCTTTAGGCTGATCTGTATAAGCCCTGGTGAATGTCGGCGATAACTATAATCGTCCTAAGGTTCAGCATTCATACAAAATGTATGAATGCTGAAGGACTGGGACGATTATGGGGAAGTGAGGTAAACAAAGGAAAGCTGCCTATTTACACTTTACAGTGTAAATGTCAGAAAACCTTGGCTAAATGCTGGAAACTCTGAGTATCCGACACTACTATGGTATAATACGACCATAGAAATATGATGTATGAGCTTAGTAACAAAGTGTTCGGTGCAGACAATCAGCAGGAAAGACTAGAATTAAAGAGTTGGATTGTTGGATTTACTGATGGAGAAGGAACGTTCTCTGTTAGTATAATCAAAAACAAAACAACAAAATCAGGCTGGCAAGTTTTCCCTGAGTTCGTAATAACTCAAGGAGAAAAAAGCTTGCATGTGCTTAAAACAATTAGAGAATACTTTGGGTGTGGAAGCATATTTGTTAATAAACGATATGATAACCATACTGAAAATCTCTACAGATTTTGCGTAAGATCGCTTCGTGATTTGAACGAAGTAATCATACCGTTTTTTGATCAATACCAACTTCAAACTGCTAAAAAAAACGATTTTTTAATCTTTAAGACGATTATTGCAATGCTTTTGAATAAAGAGCATTTGACAGATAGGGGTCTTAAGAAGATAGCTCAACATATTGAGAAAATGAATCGTAAAAAGCAGTCACGATTTCTAGAATCCCTAGAGACTATACGCCAAGCCTCTCATCAGAATTTTGATGGAAGGAAGATATAGTCCGAACTCTTTGGCGACAAAGAGAGCACGACAGAAATGATCGTGCCGTCAACAATTGAGAAAATCGTTGACAGTAACAGTCTTGAGCGTAATTCCTTGTCTGGTAAGTTCAGACGTGCACGAATGGCGTAACGACTGGGGAACTGTCTCGAGGACTCGCTCGGTGAAAATGCAATGGGGGTGAAGATGCCCTCTACCTGCAGCTAGACGAAAAGACCCCAGGAGCTTTACTACAACTTGATATTGGGGGTATGTTCCAACTGCGTAGCATAGGTGGGAGACTTTGAAGCAGTCCTTTCGGGGATTGTGGAGTCGTCAGTGAAATACCACTCTTTTGGAATATATCTTCTAACCTTTACGGCAAAAACGTAAGGAGACAGTATCTGGTGGGTAGTTTTAGTGGGGCGCTATCCTCCCAAACAGTAACGGAGGAGCCTATTAAGGTTAGCTAGGCGCGAATGGAAACCGTGCTGATAGTGTAATGGCACAAGCTAGCTTGACTGCAAGAGGTACGTCTCGAGCAGGTGCGAAAGCAGAGCATAATGAACCGACGGTCCGCGTTAGATGCGGCCGGAGATTAACGGATAAAAGCTACCCTGGGGATAACAGGCTGGTACCGCCTAAGCGTTCATAGCGACGGCGGTGTTCGGCACCTCGATGTCGGCTCAACTTATCCTGGGGCTGGAGAAGGTCCCAAGGGTTTGGCTGTTCGCCAATTAAAAAGTTACGCGAGCTGGGTTCAGACCGTCGAGCACCTTTTTACGCATTATTGCGTATAAAGTGCAAACATTCTTTGCGACACATATGTACTGAAAGGTATATATACCCGTAAAGGGTGCTCGACCGTCTGAATCCCATAGAGAGTTATCATAAATTTTTCGAATAATAGATTAGCTATAGGAGCTAATGAATTATTTTGTTTTTCGTCTACAAGGTGTGTGATATTGCACACACACAAACCAACCTACACGGCGGTTACTAGGAGTAATTCTAGTAATCACAGTTAGCTAATATCGGAAAAACCCGACTTTATACGTTATGTATACAAGGGGTAATTCCGAGGGAAGTCGGGGCAGCTCGCTTTAGGGCGACTGCACTTGGATTCTCTAAAGCGGAAAAATTCCGCTAAGAGAATCTCGACGCCCGTAGAGACTACACGCTAACCCCCCTCTTTCACCTATGGTGAATAGGGGTGATGATATAGTCCATGCGCTTAGTAATAAGTGAGAAACATGCGTGAGACAGGTTGGTCTCCTATCTGCTGCAGGCGTTGATTCTTGAGAAGGCTTGTCCCTAGTACGAGAGGACCGGGATGAACTGACCTCTGGTGTGGGAGCTCTGCTGCCAAGTGGACCGCTCCGTAGCTATGTCGGGTTTGGATAAACGCTGAAAGCATCTAAGCGTGAAGCCAGCTTCAAGATTAGGAATCGTTCGAGATCCGTGGGAGATGACCACGTTGATAGGCTCTAGGTGTACGCACAGTAATGTGCTTAGCCGAGGAGTACTAATTCATCGATTCCTATTAGGAACTTTGAATATAACCCATTTTAGTACCTGTTTATATCCCTTTTACGCTATTCGTAATCGTAGTTTAAGTTTTCTAATCTGGTGACTCATCGGCAGGGTCACACCCGTTCTCATTCCGAACACGGAAGTTAAGCCTGCTTGAGGCGATGATAGTGCGTAAGCGCGAAAGTAGCTAGTCGCCAGTTTAGAGTACTTAAATAAACACAAAACCTATCGCAGTGCGGTAGGTTTTGTGTTTTCTTTTACCCACAGTAAACTAATAAAAAAGAGGTAGATTTGCTATACTCAATACATATGTCACTAACTCTCTGGGCAAAACGTAGGAAACGTATCTACACAAGTATCGTTATTGGTGTGGTTTGTGTTGTTGCAGTCGTGCAAGGATTCCGCTTGTTCTATGAGTCTCCTACATGCTTTGACGGACGAAGAAACGGCGGAGAGGCCGGAATTGATTGTGGTGGGCGGTGCGACCGAGTGTGTACGGCTGATGTCGAACCCCTTGCCATTCAGTGGGTACAGTATTTTAAGATTCGGGAAGGAGAGTACAGTGTTGTTGCACACATAGAAAATCCGAATGGAGATGTTGGAGTACAGAGGCTTCCGTATCGGTTTAAATTTTTTGATAGTTCAGGGAATATCCTTACTGAAGTTGCGGGAGTGAGCTATGCCGAGCCAACTGAAAGCTTTCCAATTTTTGAAGGACCTGTTTACCTCTCCACTGAGCCCGCGCGTGTTGAGTTTGAGTTTGCAGAAGAGCCATTATTTGTTAAAGCTGAACGGAATGAAGAGATACTTTTTGTTGAAAATTCAACGCTTTCCTCTTCTGAAACTGCACCAAAAATATCGACACTCGTAAGTAATACTTCCATACAAGCTCTTAGTGATGTAAACGCTGTCGCAGTTGTGTACGACGGAGCCGATACGCCGGTTGCGGTGTCAAAGACTGATATAGAGTATTTGTCATCGGGAGCACGCGAACGCATTACCTTTACGTGGCCAGATGCTTTTAAAATTGAACCTGGAGTGTGCGAGCAGCCAGTGACGACAGTCCTTGCAATAGACAGGTCGGGAAGCATGAATGACGACAGCGATTCACCCCCACAGCCTATTACTGACGTCTTAGAGGCCGCTCAGGTATTCATAGAGAGTTTGCGAGAGAGGGACAAGGTGGGAATTATATCCTACGCAACAAACGCATCAGACCCAATAGACACCCTTCCTACGTTCGATAAACGAGTTGCTGAGGGGTCGCTCAGGAGTGTACGTATAGCGCCTGCAGATGAAACTGGCTACACGAACCCAGGAGAAGCTATTCTTTTTGCTCGCAGTGCATTACTCGGTGATACCTCATACGAGCTCGCTGGTCGCGATAGTATTCTCATACTCCTTACTGATGGACAGGCGAACTACCCTCAGGACCCTGGTGGAGAAGTCTATGCTGAGAACGAAGCGGCCCTAGCAAAGAGCGAAGGGATAAAAATATATACCATTGGTCTCGGAGAAAACATAAATAGACAGTTTCTCGGTAGAATAGCGACAGCGCCTGAGTACTATTTTGAGGCGGCAACACGAGAAGATCTTGCTGGTATTTATGAGGAAATTGGGACCGCAGTCTGCTCACTCGGCCCTTCAATTATTGAAATAAGCCCTCGATACAATACGTTCAATGTTGACGCGAATCGCTAAAATAGATTACGACTGGGCAATTTTTTTTGGAATTATTCCACTCATTGCTGCGGGACTCATTACGATGTACTCGTTTGGTGAGACGAGTGCGTTTTTTTCGCGTCAATTAATCTGGGTTGGTATTTCCTTCGCGGTCTTTGTTTTTGTTTCCCTTCTTGATTTACGATTTCTCCGCGAGACTCGTTTTGTCGTAATGCTTTATGGAATAATTGCATCCTTGCTTCTCCTTTTGTTTATACTCGGTTCTACGTTTAAAGGGTCTACAAGCTGGTTTGATTTTGGTTTTTTTGCATTTCAACCTTCTGACCCCGCGAAGCTTGTGTTGATTCTCGTGCTTGCAAAATACTTTTCTCGTCGACACGTTGATATAAAAAATATTCGGCATATCTTTGTCTCTGGTTTCTATGCGCTCATTCTTTTCATTCTTATCTTCCTACAGCCTGACTTTGGTTCAGCGATTATTATTGTAGGGATTTGGTTTGGTATGGTGCTCGTTTCAGGTATATCAAAAAAACATATCCTACTTCTTTTGAGTACGGCTCTCGTTGTGTTCTCCCTTTTGTGGTTTTTTGGATTTACTGATATTCAAAAGGCTCGTCTTGAATCTTTTCTTCATCCGTACGCAGATTTAACTGGAGCTGGATATAATGCGTATCAGTCAGCTGTTGCGGTGGGCTCTGGCGAGCTTTTAGGGAAGGGAATAGGATACGGAACTCAATCTCGTCTGCAGTTTCTTCCAGAATATGAGTCTGATTTTATTTTTGCAGCATTCTCCGAAGAGTGGGGATTCGTCGGTGTTATGTTCCTCTTCTTCTTTTTCGGTTTTGTTATTTGGAGAATTGTTCTAAACGCGCAAGATGGCGCAACAAACTTTGAAACACTCTATGCGGTCGGGTTTGCGTCAATGCTCCTGTCTCACTTTGTGATTCATGTTGGAACAAATATAGGGCTACTTCCCGTAACGGGATTGACCATGCCGTTTATGAGTTATGGGGGTTCTCACTTGCTTACTGAGTTCCTGGGTCTTGGGGTATTAATAAGTATGCGCCAGTATAGACGAGAGTCAAAAGAGATTATTGGACGAGGAGATATTCTGGAGGCGTAGTTAGCGACGAGTGTAGGTACAGCGCGTGATATCGTTTGTGGTGTCGTTTTGTGCTGTGCCAAACTCACAGCTTCTGTCTTGACCATAGAGAAACCAGCGAATTGTGTAATTTGTGCCACTACTTTTATAGACATATCCCTGATAATTTTCAACTTTATATGGTGAGGAAGGAAGGGAAGACATTACAGGAGTTAATGCGCTAGTAACTGTTGAGCTGTGTCCAAAACTACTGCCACCCCACTGACAACTAGCAGAAGAACCTCCTAAGCAGGATTGATTCAAAGAGGTGGGGTATCCTCCATTTCTCTCTCTCGCAAGTGCGAGACCTGTTAAATACTGACTGACGTCAGCAACCGCACGCGCATTCTTACCTTTATTACGAGCTTGGTTTACATTAACAAGCACGATTCCGCTTAAGATAGAAATTATTGCTATGACGACAAGAAGTTCGGTAAGGGTAAAACCAGCACGAGTATGTTTACGTAAGTACATATGAAGGGTATGTGAATGATATACGTCTAATAGTAAAGTACTTTTGCTTTTGGTACAATCGCTCTATCCACTTACTATCTTATCTCTATGAAACAACCAACAGAAATTTTTTCACTTATTGCTAAAGAGGAAGCTCGCCAGAAAGACACTATAGATTTAATTGCCTCTGAAAACTATGTGTCTGACGATGTTCGGTCTGCGCTCTCTAGCGTTTTTATGAATAAATACGCCGAAGGATATCCTGGAAAGCGTTACTATGAAGGAAACAGTGTTGTGGACGAAGTAGAACTTCTTGCACAAGAGCGCGCGCTCAAAGTTTTTTCTCTTTTTTCCGAAGAATGGTCGGTAAACGTTCAGACGCTTTCTGGAGCGCAGGCAAATCTCGCCGTCTATCTTGCACTTGTCCCGCTCGGCGAGACAATCCTTTCGCTTGACCTTAGTCACGGTGGCCATCTTTCTCATGGACACAAGGTGTCTCTAACGGGAAAAATATGGAAGCAAGAAACCTATGCTGTTTCAAAAGAATCAGAAGTGCTTGATTATGATGAGATTAAGCGCAGAGCAGAAGAGGTACGGCCTGCGATGATTGTTGCTGGGTATACTGCGTATCCTCGTGCGGTTGACTTTAAAAAGTTTCGTGGGATTGCAGATTCCGTCGGTGCGCTACTCCACGTTGATATGTCGCACATAGCTGGGCTTATTGCGGGGGGAGTCCACGGATCACCGTTTCGCTATGCTGATACGGTTATGTCTACAACACATAAGACACTAAGAGGACCTCGGGCGGCAATAATTTTTTCAAAAAAAGAACATTCAACTCTTATTGATAAGGCAGTTTTCCCCGGTCTTCAAGGGGGACCACATATTAATAAGATTGCGGCAATGACCGTTGCGTTTGACGAGGCAATGACGCCCGAGTTTTCACTCTATACGGAGCAGATTATAAAAAATGCTGAAGCACTTGCGACAACTCTTAGGGAAAGGGGTTTACGTCTTGTGGCAAATGGTACTGATACGCATCTTATTCTTGTTGATACATGGATGAGTGGTAAGGGTATCCCGGGAGACGAAGCGTCACAAAAACTGTCTGATCTCGGTATTATTACGAACAAGAATACGATTCCGTTTGATACCCGTAGCCCGCAAAGTCCCTCCGGAATACGCCTAGGAACTGCAGCTGAAACAACACGAGGTAAGGTTGAGTTAGACTTTATTACAATTGGAAATAAAATTGCTGATACGCTTCTCTAACTCTATTTATGGAACTTGTAGATGGACGTCGTATTGCACGCGATAAAGAGAAAGAACTCAAAAAATCCTTTTCTCCTTTTAGAGAAAAGGGTATTATCCCTCGGCTTGAAGTGCTTTCATTTGGAGACGATCCTGCAACACAGTCCTTTCTTTCGATTAAAAAAAGAGTTGCAGAACGCATCGGGGTTAATCTCGTGATTCACGAATTGCCCGTTGAGACTATTTTGAGTGTTGCTGAGAACGTTCTCTTTGCACTTATCGAATCCAAACCAGACGGTATTGTTGTGCAATTGCCCTTTCCTCGGCACATTGGAAAGGATGAGTTTCTAAGCAAGATTCCTCTACCGCTTGACGTTGATTGTATTTCACCTCGCTCTCTAGAGCTGTTCTCTCGTGGTGAAAATCTCTACGACTCACCAGTTGCGGGTGCTGTTGATGAGGTGCTTGCTCATCACCGCGTTAGTCTCGTAGGGAAGCGGGTTGCTGTTGTCGGGTATGGTGATCTTGTAGGAAAGCCCGTTTCTTATTTTTTAAAAAACAAAGGTACTGACTCAACGCTTTTTGACTCAGATTCTAATCTTTTCGACCTTCGAGAGTTTGATATCGTTATTAGTGGAGTAGGGAAGCCGGAACTTATTAAGCGAGGTCATCTTAAGGGCGGCGTTGTGTTAATTGATGCCGGTACCAGTGAGGCTAAGGGAAAACTTTCGGGCGACATTGATGAGAGTGCAAGAGAAATTGCTTCGCTCGTAACGCCTGTTCCGGGAGGTATTGGTCCCATAACAGTGGTAAAGCTCTTTGAAAACGTACTTATTTCACTCAAGAACAAAAAGCATGATTAACGAACTTAACACTCAACTTTTTTATATACTCAATTCGTTTTCTCTATTTCATCCTATTCTCGATTCCGCACTTTTTTCTTTAGCAAACGGTACGGGGGTTGTCCTTTTTCCTCTCGTTACTCTTTTACTGTTTTTGAGGGAGAAAAGTTGGAAGCGGTCAGCTTTACTGCTCGCTCATATCCTCATTCCTGTTTTTATTGCAATTATCTATACAGAAGTATTAAAAAATCTTTTTCAAGCACCTCGTCCGTGGGTAAACCTTAGTGATGTTCGGGTGTTGTTTGAGTATGGTGGTTTCGATTCTTTTCCATCAGGTCACGCAACAGCCTATGGGGCTCTCGCATTGTCTACCTATTTTTATAATAAACACCTCGGTTTATATATTGGCCTTGTCGCACTCTGTATCAGTCTTTCTCGCATCATTGTCGGTATCCACTGGCCGCTTGATATCATTGCGGGATTTGCTATTGGATTTTCTATTGCCTATCTGTACTACCGTTATGTGCAAAGAAGGGTGTCTTTGTTGTAGAAAGGGGGAGTATGGACACCGCCTTGTAAAAAGGGCTCTAGTGAGTATAATGGGCGCTAATGATTAAAAAGGCGCGAATAATATCAGTAGTCATACTCATTTTCGGTTTCCTTCTTGCGGCGTTTATATATTTCTCCGAAAAAGAAAACACCTCGGTTTCTCAGTTCGGTTTTAAGCTCGGGCTTGACCTTTCGGGTGGAACACAGCTGGTATATGATGCAGATACCTCGAATGTTGCAAGCGGGGAAGAGGCAGAATCTATGGATGCGCTACGCGAGGTTATTGAGCGTCGAGTGAATCTTTTCGGAGTCTCTGAACCAAAAATACAAACTGAAAGGGGAGGGCTCAGTGGAGATGAAGATCGACTCATCGTTGAACTACCTGGAGTCACTAATATAGATGAAGCGGTTGCGCAAATAGGAAAAACTCCGCTTCTCGATTTTCGCCTACAGAAACCTCAGGATGAAGTTGAACTCAACACAGAATCGCTCACAGAGGGAGGCCAAATCGAAGTTGAGGTAGACGACCTCTTTACTCCAACAGGGCTTACAGGAAGCCTTGTGGAGCGCGCTCAGGTGCAATTTGACCAGGTTACAGGGCAAGCGGTCGTCATCATTGACTTCAACGATGAAGGTCGACAGCTCTTCTCTGATCTCACCTCAGAAAACGTCGGAGAGGTTCTCGCAATCTTCCTTGATGGTGAGCCAATCTCCCTTCCTGTTATTGAAACCGCGATAACTGATGGGACGGCGGTCATTTCTGGAAACTTTGAGCCAGAAGAAGCGAGAGAGCTTGCGCGTGACTTAAACTATGGAGCACTCCCTATTCCTATTGAGCTTATATCAACGAACGTAGTAGGTCCGACTCTTGGCGCGGCGGTGATTGACGCCGGTGTGACTGCAGGGATTATTGGACTCGTACTCATCATAGCGTTTCTTATTATCTGGTATCGAGCGCTTGGAATTGTTGCTTCAGTGACCCTTTTGTTCTACATCGTTATTATCCTCACTCTTTTTAAGCTTATTCCAGTAACTCTTACTGCTTCTGGTATTGCCGCTTTCATCCTTTCTGTTGGTATGGCGGTGGACGCAAACATTATTATATTTGAACGCATTAAAGAGGAACTTCAGAGCAGGAAGAAGAACGCGCTCAAAGCAATTGAAGATGGCTTCGATAGAGCGTGGGCGTCGATTAGGGACGCGAATATTACGTCGCTCATTGCAGCAGTTGTTCTTTTCTACTTCGGTTCGTCTATCGTGAAAGGGTTTGCTCTCGTATTCGGCCTCGGTATCCTTGTTTCAATGGTTTCTGCTATAGGAGTATCAAAGACATTTCTTATTGCTCTAGCAACAGAGAAGGACAACACGTCGCGACGGGCCCTCTTTGAATCTGGTTTTAATTTTGTAAAGAAGGGGTTAAAAAAACATACATAATATGTATATAGCACGACATAAAAATATTTTTCTTTCAATCACCGGAGGGCTCGCCCTTCTTGCCCTTCTTGCTATTGTTTTTTTAGGATTACAACCCGGAATTGAGTTCACAGGAGGAACTTCAATAGGCGTTTCGGTTGAAGAAGAATCGATGACAAAAGCAATAATTGAAGAGGCGGTACAGCGCAAGCTTCCTAGTTTTTCGATTTCTGTGCAACGATTTGGTGATTCAGGATTTACCATAAAAACACCTGCGCTCGAAAAGGGCCAAAGGGAACTCATAGTCGGCTCTCTTGAAGAAATTGGAGGAGTTTCAGTAACTCAGTCTAGTTTTGTCGGTCCCACGATCAGTTCTGAATTACAAAGAAAATCTCTGATTGCTGTCACTATAGTCGTGGTATCCATTGTTCTTTTTGTTGCGTTTGCGTTTCGACATATTTCAAAACCTATTTCTTCTTGGGCTTTTGGTGCGGCAACAATTGGAGCGCTTGTTTTTGACCTTCTTATTGCGACAGGAGTCTTTGCTGTATTCGGTATTCTTTTTGGGGCAGAGATTGACTCACTCTTTATTATCGCCCTTTTGACAGTGCTTGGATATTCCGTAAACGACACGATTGTTGTATTCGATCGAGTTCGAGAACGCCTCTCTCTTGTGCAAGAGCAAAAAAAGAACATACGCTTTGAAAGAATCATGGGCGATGCAATTAATCAAACAATTACTCGCTCAATCAATACATCACTTACGACCTCTCTTGCGCTTCTTGCGCTCTACATCTTTGGAGGTGAGCCAACTCGCATCTTCTCGCTCACCCTTCTCGTTGGAGTTCTCTCTGGAACGTACTCCTCAATTTTCTTTGCAAGTCCGCTTCTCTTGTTTTTTGAAGAACGGACTTCTAGAAAAAGAAAATAGAATTCCTTGTAACGTGACCGTGGTATGATGACATAATAAATAGCCACATTGAACGTTTTATAAGCTATATATTGGATGCTCAAGAATAAAAAAATGATAGACTGGAACGACGAGGAAATAGTTACGTTGATTGAAAAAGAATGGGGCGATTTTGAGCAGGTCGTACATACCCAAGTTGGTCACTTGATGCCACAGTATCTTAAGTGGCGTAGGCGAAGTAGGGGGACAATTTTTTTGACATGCTTTATACTGTCCGCCCTTTTCCTTGGTAGCGTGAGTGAAAATGAGCTGGTGTTGATGAGTTCTATTACACTTTTTTTTATACTCTTTTTTATATCGTTAGTAATTTCGGGTTGGGTTCTTTGGCGTTGGAGTAAGGTGAGCAGAGAGTTTAATAAAGTCTTTAACCCAATTATTTTTGAAAAAGCTCTTCAAATACTTGGTTTTACTGGGGTTCATATGACCGAAGAGTCGGTCACACAGTCCGAGATAATTGCACTATTAGATCATTCTGAACTTATCACTGAACGCCGAAATCGATATGATGTCGATGATATGCTATCAGCCGACTATTATGGGAGGTCTCTCTTTCTTGCTGAACTTGCTGTGAGGTATGTGTCTTTCTCAGGTGAGAACCGCCGCACAAAACTTGTATTCCACGGCTTTTTTGCTGTTCACGACCTTCCTCGATCTTTAAAAGGAAAGACATTTGTTACAACAGAGGGTGATAAGCAAGGTTTTGGAAATATGTCTTGGTGGCAGTGGTTTAAAGCAAAAGAGTCACCGCAGGAGACGCTTCTTGAATGGAATGACTTTGAGAACAAGCTCCACGTTGCAACCACAAACGAAATAGAGGCGCGTTATATTCTCACGCCCGATTTCATGCAAGAATTATATGATTGGTGGAATTCTCGAGGAGGCAATATTCGTATTTCTTTTTTAGATAACCGAATGTATCTTCTGTTTCCTGATAGAAATGTGAGGATTGGCAGTTCAACAGTTAGTTTTAGCGAAAAAGATTTAAAACACTATCTTTTGACAGTCGTGCGCCCGCTATGGCACCTGCAACAACTTATGGAGCATGCAGAAGAACGTTTGCATAGGTTATAGTAAACTCTTGTCGCGCTTGTTTTTCGAAGAACGAACATAAAAAAGCAAAAAGTAGACTCGCCTTGAATTTTCGTATACACTCGTTTCGGAGGTGAAGAGTGAATGTTTCGGCAGAAAAAGAGAGAAAAGCTCCGCTCCTTCAGGTTGGTCCGACTGAGTATATTGGAGGATTTAAACTTGGAGAAACTGTGATTCAGGGCGCTGCGCTGATGGTGGAATTAATCCACGGAGACGATACTCGCGTTGGATTCATTTGTAGCTCACTTGCTTCTGCTTTCAGCATTACACCTGCTCACATTTCAGAAGCAGCGCATTAAAGGCAGGACAACAATACTCTGCACCCCCCCCACCTCGGACTCGTCCGAGGTTTTATTCTGAAGAAAAAGTGTTTGTCTCTCTATGCACAATCCGCTCTTTTTAAAGGCGGAAATAACGTGTATCTAAGTGATAATTTTTTGTTCTTTAGACACTTGACGACAGTTCTCTCATAAGTATAATAAGGGACGTTCACTTAGGTGAGCATTTTATTTAAAGTGAAAGCTTTAGAGTAAAGAGAACTTTGATAATTGAATAAGAATGAATACACAGCAAACAAGTCCGTCCCCCACCATGTCTGGTGGGGGGCAAAAACCGAGCACCATAATGGTGCTCGGCAAAAGCAAGAGAATTCTTCATAGTTTCTTTTGCTTCGTTATTATAATGTTGGGTGACCAACATTTTTCAAAGAGTTTGATCCTAGCTCAGGATGAACGCTGGCGACGTGGATAAGGCATGCAAGTCAAACGGCTCTTCGGAGCAGTGGCAGACGAGGTAGTAACACGTGGGTACTCACCCTTTAGTCAGGAATAACCCATCGAAAGATGGGCTAATACTTGATAGTCCCTTCGGGGTAAAGATTTATCGCTAAAGGAGAGGCCTGCGGGGTATCAGCTAGTTGGTAGGGTAAAAGCCTACCAAGGCTATGACGCCTAGGGGAGGTGAGAGCCTGACCCCCACCGATGGAACTGAGACACGGTCCATACACCTACGGGTGGCCGCAGTCGAGAATCTTCCGCAATGGACGAAAGTCTGACGGAGCGACGTCGCGTGATTGATGAAGTCCTTCGGGACGTAAAGATCTTTTATGTGGGAAAAAGTTTATTGATGGTACCACATGAATAAGGGGTTGCTAAACTCGTGCCAGCAGCAGCGGTAATACGAGTGCCCCGAGCGTTATCCGGATTTACTGGGCGTAAAGGGTGTGTAGGTGGTTCAATTAGTCCTCTGTTAAACCTTCGGGCTTAACCCGAAGATCGCAGGGGAAACGGTTGAACTAGAGAATGTGAGGGGTGCGCGGAACTCATGGTGTAGGGGTGAAATCCGTTGATATCATGGGGAACACCAAAAGCGAAGGCAGCGCACTGGCACATTTCTGACACTGAGACACGAAAGCGTGGGTAGCGAAAGGGATTAGATACCCCTGTAGTCCACGCCCTAAACGATCCTAACTGGTTCTTCGGAGTATCGACCCTCTGGGGGACGAAGCTAACGCGTTAAGTTAGGCGCCTGGGTAGTACGGCCGCAAGGCTAAAACTCAAAGGAATAGACGGGGACTTGCACAAGCGGTGGATCATGTGGTTTAATTCGACGCTAAACGAAGCACCTCACCAGGGTTTGAAACCTAGTTGCAAACTCCCAGAAACGGGAGCCCTCTTCGGACAATTAGGCAGGTGATGCATGGCCGTCGTCAGTTCGTGGTTTGAATTGTTCCCTTAAGTGGGGTAACGAACGCAACCCTCATTGCCAGTTACAAGTGTCTGGCGAGACTGCCCAGCCCTTTGCGCTCAAAATATTTTGAGAATAAAGGGCTGGGAGGAAGGTGAGGATGACGCCAGGTCAGCATGTCCCTCTGATACCCTGGGCTACACACGTGATACAATGGATAGGACAACAGGTTGCGACACCGTAAGGTTGAGCTAATCCCATAAACCTATCCCCAGTTCGGATAGAGGTCTGCAACTCGACCTCTTGAAGTCGGAATCGCTAGTAATCGCGGGTCAGCATACCGCGGTGAATACGTTCTCAAGTCTTGTACTCACCGCCCGTCAAGTCAAGGAAGTTGGGAGTACCCGAAGGTCCGCCTCGCGCGGGACGAAGGTAAACTCAATGACAGGGACTAAGTCGTAACAAGGTACGGCTACCGGAAGGTGGTCGTGGAATATTTAATTTGATTTGTTGAACCCCTTCCTCGGAAGAACGGTTTGACTTATCGAGTCGATACGTGTGTCAGAGCTCTGCACACGTGTGTTTAAAAGAACACCAAAATCTTTTCGCTCTCTCGAATACAGCGTTATCGAGATAACGAAGCAAAAGAAAGTGTGTGGAATCTTTTGTTTCCCACGTGTATTCATTCTTTTCAATATTCAAAACAACAAGCTCTCCAAAAAGGGAGCTTTTTGTTTTTTTATGAATAGATGGTAACTATTGACAAAGCAGTATATTAGGTTATAATATATATAGATACGTAACTTGAGAAAAGGAGAACAAAATGGGATATGCGAAAAATCCTGGGAGCTTTAAAGATACGGTTGGAATGCTCATTGTGCTGTTGGTTTGCATTCAGTTCGTGTTTGCGGTTTTTGCTGCAATTGCTGGTGACATTACGCTTTTCTGGACACTTCAGATTGCTCTATACACAGCTATAAAAGAAGCTGTTTGGAGCTTGACGAGTCTCATTCTCATGACCATAGCACTGCTAACTTTTTTGATTCTCTACTTTTGGAAGGATTCGCCAAATGAAAAATGAACAAAGAACGCATGCTGTTCAGATTCTTGTCATGGTGTTCTGTTCCGCCGTCGTTCTGACGGCCCTTTATCAGATCGCTCTTTCCTGGATTAGCTGAACAAATTCAACTAATTCAAGCACGAGGTCACGTTATCTATACGTGGCCTCATTTTTGTTTTTAAAGAGCTTGTGGTATAAAAAGGTGAGGAGGTGGATTATATGCCTACTGGATGGGATGATATTGACGACGAAGAGTTTAGTAAGCTGATTGCTTCGCCAGAAGAGCCAGGACCCAAGGAACCCGCTGTGAACGAGGGCGACGAGGGGGTTACTGGATACGCCATACTGATTTTTCTCCTGATTCTACTCGTCGCACCCAGCCTTGCCTCTGTTCTTTAAAGAACGCCCCGCCATTCGTTTGGCGGGGTTCTTGTTTAAAGACGTTTTTATTGATATATTTCTATGTGTTTACGTAAGCGCGATTAGCTCAGGTATGTTGTTTCTTTTCAGTGCGCGCGATTTCAGGCGGGTTAGAGCGCGTCCCTGATATTTGAAAATATAAACGGTTCACTCAGTCTATAAATGCAAACGAATATTTTTTTGCGTGCGCGATTAGCTCAGGTGGTTAGAGCGCGTCACTGATAATGACGAGGTCCCAGGTTCAAGTCCTGGATCGCGCACGCAGGGCGAAATTCGTTTTCATTCCTCTCTTCTTTGTATCTGTATTGAGACAATATAAATACTGCGCTCAGTGAAATGAAAACAAGCTTTCATTCCTCCCTCGCTTGTATTTATAATGATGAGCAAGTTCTGATTAGGATTTTCCTCCGTGACTTTTTGATTGAGCAAATGCACCTATTGAGCCAGCAATAAACCATCCAACGGTTGTGTATACAACTATGGCAAGAAACGTCATAAGCGCGGCGCTTGATTCCATGACCCCGAGCCAGATAAAGGAGTCAATGAGGGGATCTCGCAGGCGGGAACTTGCCGTATATATAATATGGGTAAACTCAGAATCAGAACCTATTCTAAGAATTTCTAAGATAAATCGTATTGAAAGGAGTAATATGGTAACTCCTACAATACCGTGTACTAAACTCGCAAGTTTTCTTAACATATGAGCTAAGTATAGCAAAAAAAGCAGGGAGACTCCTTTTTTGCGCAAGAGAGTCTCCCTTGATTTAAGGAGTGCTCTTTGGTAATTTGACAAAGGAGAAGGGAAAGGGAGGAATTCATGGAAAACACTAAGGGTTTCGTTATAGCGTTCCATAATAACGATGAGGAAAACCGTTATCATGGACTCACCTGTAAGGACAGAGCAATTAGAAAGCTTAAGCCGTATATTCCCTATGACATCCTTTCGAAATTTCGACAAGTAGACTCAAAGGTTGAGTTCGATAAGGTTCGAAGTCGCATTAGTCTCGAGTCTGGAATAGCTCAAAAGGATGGCGAAGTTTTGGCTTTCATTGAAAGAAAGGTTAAGGATGGTGAATCAATCTTCCTTGACCTTACGGAGGAAGACGCTCTTCGACATAATGGAAGTGAGCTCACGAGCCTCTTCTTTATCGCCTCAGTGTACGTTACGCAAGAGCATTTTGCGCTTATGAACCCAGGACCATATACAGCCAATGAAAGAGAGGAGATTGCTAGAATTGTCGAAGAGTCGCAGGATGGAGTTCTCACGGAAATGCTGGAAGAGCCCTCAGGTGTACTCTAAAGAGATCCCCATACCCTTCAACGTTTGTTCGTTTCGTTAAAACAAACAGTGTGCCTCGTAAGATATACTCTTACGAGGCACTTTAATTAGCAGTACCTCATGCTAGGATAGTATGAAAAGAGTACTCAGTATTACCTCGAACAGACATCTCTTTTAAAACCAGTTATGAATAAAAACAACTTTTTTAAAGATAAGAAAATTACAGTAATGGGTTTGGGTTTGCTCGGAAGAGGAGTTGGCGATGTTGAGTTTCTAGCAAAGCAAGGAGCTCTTCTTATCGTCACCGACTTAAAGACGGAGGAGGAGCTTAAAACTTCACTCGAGCGACTAAAAGATTTCAATAGTATTACCTTTGTTTTAGGCGAGCATCGACTCGAAGATTTTAGAGGTAGAGATTTTATCCTTAAGGCAGCGGGTGTTCCGCTTGATAATCCGTATATTAAAGAAGCGGAGAAAAACAATATTCCCGTTGAGATGTCGACAGCTCTGTTTGTTGCTCTTGCTCCAGTACAGACAATAGGCATAACAGGAACCCGAGGAAAATCAACGGTGACACATATGGTGCAGGAGGCGCTTGTCAGTGAAGCAGAAGAAGGTTTGAGAACAGGCAAAGTTTTTCTTGGGGGGAATGTACGTGGACTGTCAACACTTGCGCTCCTCGATGAAGTAGAAGAAGGAGACACCGCTGTTCTTGAGCTCGATAGTTGGCAGCTACAGGGATTCCGCTCGAAAGCGATAAGTCCAGACATCGCTGTGTTCACAACCTTTATGCCGGACCATATGAATTACTATCGTGACAATCTCTTTCTTTATTTTCAAGATAAAGCAGCTATTTATGAAGCCCAGAAAAGCGGGGGTGTGTTTGTGGTAAGCGAACAGGTATATGGGTATATGAAACTGTTCAACTTGCCCGCTCTTAGAACCTCAGATGTTCACGTCGTCAACTGGGAGTCCTCTGACGCCTTGCCGTCACTTACGATGTTGGGTGAGCATAATCGTGAGAACGCAGCGCTTGCTTTTGAAACACTTAAGGTGTGCGGAGTTACCGATGAACGTGCCCGCAGTGCCCTTGCTCAGTTTGAGGGAGTTCCGGGGAGGTTAGAGAGAATAGCAGAAAAAAATAAACGAGTTTTTTATAATGACACCACCGCAACGACACCGCAAGCAGCAACTGCCGCACTCAAAGCGCTCTCAGGAAGCGAGGTTGTTGTTATTATTGGAGGGTCAGACAAAGGTCTTGATTTTTCTCCGTTTCTTGAAGCCTTGCGTCAGGTGCATGCATGTCTTGTTCTGCCAGGAACAGGGTCAGACAGGATTATGTTTGAGAGCAGTGAAGAAGTAAGAGGCAAGATGATAGAAGTGCAGACGATGCAAAATGCAGTAGAAAAGGCCTACTCATTGTCTAAGGAGGGTGGGGCTGTACTTCTTTCACCTGGTTGTGCTTCTTTTGGTCTTTTTAAAAATGAGTTTGAGCGTGGAGACGCGTTTGTTTCAGTGGTACACACACTATGATTGAAAGATTACTCCGCTCTCTTTTCCCGATGAGTTTTTTGCACGCTATGCTTGAGCTTTACTTATCAATAGATACGAGGGAAAGAGAAGCTGCAACAGGATATATTTTCTTTGATGGAAAAGTGCTTGTGATTCGACAGTCGTACGGGTCGCAAGGCTGGACCTATCCCGGTGGCTTTGTGCATGCTAAAGAAGTGCCAGAGATTGGATTCAGAAGAGAGGTTTTTGAAGAGGTTGGCCTTATCCTCACGCGAGTAAAACTTATCGAAAAAACAACCGACAGTCGAAAAAATCACAATGTAACAATCCATCGATTCTACGCTGAAGCTGAGACAGAAAAGACCGTTCCTGATAAAGTAGAAGTACTTGAGACAAGGTGGGTATCGTTTGAAAAGTTACCTGAGTACATCCCAAGCGACCCTTATCTTGAAAAAGCTAAGACACTCTATACACACTATGCACACACCACTTAATGCCGCAACGCACATTCACTGTATTGGAATAGGGGGAATAGGTCTCTCAGCCATAGCCCGAATGTTTTTACTAAAAGGAGTCACCGTTAGTGGTTCGGATATGTCTCCTTCTCGCGTCACCGATGAACTTCTCTCTCTTGGGGCTCATATTTCTTTTGATCAAAGTACCAGTGTTGTGCCTAGCACCACTGACGTAGTTTTGTATACCATTGCAATTCCAGACACCAACCCAGAACTCAGTGAGGCGCGAGCGCGCGGATTAACCGTTATGACCTATCCCGAAGCACTCGGTTTTCTTTCAAATGAACATAAAACTATTGCTATAGCGGGAACACATGGCAAAACGACAACCACCGCAATGACTGCAGAGGTCCTCATTGCTGCGGGGCTTGATCCAACAGTTATCGTGGGAAGTTTTCTTAAAAAAGCTGCGTCTAATTTTATTCCTGGCAAAAGCGATCTTTTTGTCGTGGAAGCGTGCGAGTATAGAGAATCGTTTGTGCATCTAAATCCACATATTTTAGTTATTACGAATATTGAGGAAGACCACCTCGATTACTATAAAGATATAGATGACATCATTCGTGCGTTTAACATTGTTGCTTCTAAGGTTCCAGAGGATGGACACATTGTTGCCAACCCAGAGGATGAGGTTGTGGCTATGGCACTTCGTGGAGCTCGGGCGACAGTACACAACTACAGAGACGTGATAGATACCATCGAGGTTTCAATCCCTGGAGATCACAACCGTGAAAATGCAGCAGCTGCACTGACGGTCGCGAACGTTTTACAAGCTGACGACAAAAAGGTACGCACAGCGCTCAAGCTTTTTTCTGGAACGTGGCGCCGGTTTGAGAAAAAGGGAGAAACAAAAAACGGAATGTTGGTTTACGACGATTATGCTCATCATCCAACTGAAGTGAGGGCTACGCTCTCAGCTCTGCGACAACTTTTCCCTCACAAAAAAATAGTCGCTTTGTTTCAACCACATCTTTTTAGTCGTACAAAGCTTCTCTCGCATGATTTCGCTCAATCTTTCAATGATGCAGACGAGGTTATTCTTCTTCCTATTTATCCCGCTCGAGAGGTTGACGATGGGACAGTTTCAAGCGATACACTTTATCAGAAAATGAAGGACGTGCATGGCGGTGGTCTGTCTCTAGCAAAAGACAACGAAGATGCTTTGCGCCTTATACGTATAGTAATGGAGGAGTGTGAGGAGGATTGTGTTTTGCTCACAATGGGTGCGGGTGACGCCTATAAGATAGGAGAAGCTTTTTTAAAAAATAGTGAATTGAAATCGTAATTTTGATGCAAAAAAAATATGCACGAAGACGGGGAGGATTTACCCTTATTGAGCTGTTGGTTGTCATAGCAATTATCAGCGTCCTTTCCTCAATAATTCTTCCGAGCCTTGACATTGCTCGCGCTCGCGCTCGAGATGCAAATAGGATTGCTCAGATGAAACAAATTGAAAGCGCCCTTGCATTGTACTACCTTGATAATAATGAGTATCCCATCGATGGGTGTACTGTTGCTGGAGAAAGTCTTGGTTGTGGATGTCTTTCGTTTGATGGTATGGTTGCAGGCGAACTTTTGCCCGGTGGATATATTTCGATTGTTCCTGAAGATCCGACCGATCCAGATCCCTGTTATCAGTATCAAAGAAATTATATTGGCTTTCTCTGCGGTGGGCAGGCGTTGTCTGCTGAGAACTACGTTGTACTGTTTAGGTCTGAGACAGACATAGTCGACGGTTATCGCGATTGGCTTGGTGGTACTGTCCCCGGGGCGTATAGCTGTCTATCATCCTTTTAGTATGTCAACAATCTATATAGTAGCAACACCAATTGGTAACCTAGAAGACGTGACGCTCCGCGCTGTCCGTATCCTGAAGGAGGTTGACTTGATTTTGTGTGAAGACACGCGCGTCACGAAACGATTGCTGGAGCGTTATGAAATCGCAACTCCAACAGAAAGCATTAATGCCCGTACTGAAGACAGAAAAAGAGGCCGAGTCGAGGAGCTTCTTAATGAGGGTAAGAATCTCGCTCTTGTGTCTGATGCGGGAACACCCACGATTTCAGACCCTGGCGCATTACTCGTTTCTCACATTCGCGAGAAGTGTAAAGAAGTGCAGATTGTTCCGGTTCCAGGAGCGAGTGCTCTCACAGCAGCGCTTTCGGTCGCGGGTGTAAAAGCAAGTAACTTTCTTTTTCTTGGCTTTTTACCTCACAAACGTGGGCGTGAAACTCTGTATACAGAAATTGTCGCAAGCAAACGCACAGTTGTGTTATATGAATCTCCTCATCGGATATTAAAAACACTTAATCGACTCAGGGAGCTGTTTAGCGAAGCAGGAATCGAAACGAAACGAAAGATTGTGGTATGTCGAGAACTTACGAAAATATATGAAGAGGTTATTTCAGGAACGGTTAGTGAGGTATGTGTACACTTTCAAGAGTATTCGTCAATAAAGGGTGAAATTGTTGTCATAATTGAGGCTGAAAAAAAATAGTGTATACTTTCTGTATGTTAGTTTCTTTTTACGTACAAATTTCTATTATAGTAATGTCATTTTTACTTGCGTTGTTGCCCTTTCTTGGCTTACCTCAGTCATTTGATAAAGCGTTAACTGCGATTCTTGCCGCCTCCATACTTGGTGTTTCAGTCTATGCTTTGTATAGCGGATATGTTCGAATCTTAAAAAGGGAAGAAAAAAGACGTGAGCAATACAACGCAAAAGAAAAGAAGCACGCCTTTGAGTCCGCGACGGACGAGGAAGAAGAAGTTCTCCCTAGTTCACGCCCTGAAGACGACAAGCTTAGAAAACATGATTACAGCCCACTGCACGTTGTTCGTGATTAAACGCGGAATTTATGAAGGCGAACAAGGCGAGTAAAGGAAAAAGTAACCGAATGAGACGGATTCGACTGTATGGCATCGTACTTCTATGCTCCGTCTTTTTCTCGCTCCTCGTGATATACCACCCCTCAATTTTTGCATACCGGGCAGAATTTAAGATTGAAGAGAAGGGAGTTGGGATAGAGATTGTGCCGATAGAAAAACTCGATTCAGCGGAAAGCGAGCCACGGGCTACTCACATACAAACCCCTGAAGCGGTAAAGGCAATCTATATGACAAGTTGTGTTGTGGGCACAGAGAGTTTTCGCGACCAGCTTGTGGGAGTTATTGATAGAACAGAAATTAATTCAGTAATTATTGATGTTAAGGATTATACGGGAACACTTTCGTTTATTCCAAAAGAAGAAGAACTCATGCCCTTGTGGAGGGACGCACGGTGTGGTACTTCGGACATGGAAGATTTTATACAGCATTTACATGAAAAAGGTGTGTATGTTATTGCACGAATTACCGTCTTTCAAGATCCTTACTATACAAAGAAGCACCCCGACCAGGCAGTACTTCGTGCATCTGATGGGGAGGTCTGGAAAGACGGGAAAGGCTTGTCTTTTATAGACGTCAGCGCAAAACCAGCTTGGGATTATACCGTGGCTATTGCTAAAGAAGCCTACAGCATTGGATTTGATGAATTAAACTTTGATTATGTACGATTTCCCTCTGATGGAAATATGAAAGATATCTCTTTTCCGCTCACAAAAGATACAAACAAAGCAGATGCACTCGAGTTATTTTTTTCATATCTCGATACTGAACTCGACAAAGAAATTCCAGAAGCCATCACGTCCGTTGACATCTTTGGCATGACAACCACCAACTATGATGATTTGGGCATTGGTCAAATACTTGAAAAGACGTTGCCATACTTTGATTACGTTGCACCAATGGTCTACCCCTCACACTACCCAGTAGGCTTTAATGGTTGGAGTAATCCAAACATGGTTCCTGGTCCACTTATAGAGTACGTTATGGATGCAGCAGTGAGACGTACTGTAGCTGATGTTTCCCCCATAGAGACAGTCGGCTCAGAGCGGATAGAGTGTATGGAGGTAGAAAGCGTAGAAGGTGAAGAGGTGGGTGAGGATGAAAATGAAGAAGAAACAGTCGTAGAAAAACCCACTCCACCTGAATGTGTACGAACGTTGTACAGCAAAGAAGTATATGACAAGAATAAAATTCGTCCCTGGCTACAAGACTTTAGTTATGGCGGCGTCTATGATGCTGCCGCTGTTCGGGCACAAATCGAATCAACATACGAATCTGGTTTGAATTCGTGGATGCTTTGGGATCCAGGTAATACATACACTGAAGAAGCGTTACAATCAGAGTAGAGTCGAACTGTCCACACTCATTCTTGCGCAATTAAAACATTGCACCTAGAATACAAAAGAGGAGGTGTGAGCAACAAGCCGGAGTTCTTTGAGAACTGCAAACAGTAGATACGGTACGCGCATTTTTGAGGGGTACCCAATCGTGCAAAAACCCAACGGGCCAGAAGTGCACGTGTCTCGAACGAAGAAAGCCATCTTCCTTTTACATTCTGAAGACACTTCTTTCTTTCCTGTGCACCCAACTACCCTTATTGAGGGAAGTGATGCGCTCGCTCTTCATAATAAGAGTGTCTCACATTTTCCACAAGCGTCTGCTTCTGTGGTGGTAAAAGGGGCCTGCATTCAGCCCATCTATGACTGTTTCATCGCTGAAAACTTCGCTCTCGATGAGGTGTGGTGCTACGCTTTTGAAGGGGGATTTTATACCCGTCTTACTTTTAGTAAGACCCGAAAACCGAAGCGTGTGAAAGTTCCACCGGAAATTGAAAGGCTTTTTGTCTCCTTTGCTGAATCTGTTTGTTTTGTTTCGAAGCAAAATACTGTTGGTGTTTTTGCGCTAGGACTTAAGGAGCTTACTCATTTGAGCACTCCACTTGGCCGTTTTGACTTTCGGGCAGGACGGCTTCAAGCCTACTCCTAGCTATTTCCACACAACGACTGAGCTTATTAAAGCTCAGTCGTTTTTATTTTATAAGGAGTGTACGGTTTCTCTTTTTTGAATTTGAATATGATACGATATAAGCATCTATGGAGAATGAAAAAATAACCTACTTTGCCGAAACTGATCACCGTAATCGAAAGACTAAGTTCGGCATTAAGGCAAAGGACCGAACAAAGCATATGTATGTTATCGGAAAGACGGGAATGGGTAAATCCACGCTTCTAGAAAATATGGCCGTTCAAGATATTCAAAACGGCAACGGAGTTGCCTTTATTGATCCACATGGCGCTACGGCAGAAAAACTTCTTGACTATATTCCAGAAGACCGAGTTGACGATGTTCTCTATTTTGCTCCCTTTGATGTTGAGTATCCGGTTTCGTTCAACGTTATGGAGGATGTTGGAGAAGACAAACGGCACTTAGTACTCGACGGACTTATGAGTGCCTTTAAGAAAATTTGGGCTGATCAATGGTCTTCTCGAATGGAATATATCTTGGGAAATACCATACTTGCGCTCCTTGAATATCCCGACTCCACCATGCTTGGCATTAACCGTATGTATACGGACAAAGAATACCGAGAGAAGGTTGTTGGTTATGTTAAAGATCCTCTTGTTAAGGCTTTCTGGAATCAAGAATTTGCAGGTTATACCGATCGGTATGCGCAAGAAGCAACTCCGGCTATTCAAAACAAAGTAGGACAGTTCACAGCAAACCCACTCGTCCGAAATATTGTCGGACAACCAACTTCATCGTTTGATATACGTAAGATGATGGATGAGAAAAAAATTATCATTATCAACCTTTCAAAAGGAAGAGTTGGAGAACAAAACGCAAACCTCCTTGGCTCGATGCTCATCACTAAAATTTATCTTGCGGCAATGTCTCGAGCTGATCTCCCGAATGAGAAGCTTAGCGCATTGCCTAACTTTTATTTATATGTCGATGAGTTTCAATCATTTGCGAACGAAAGTTTTGCAAACATACTCTCAGAAGCGCGAAAGTATAAGCTGAACCTTACAATCGCACATCAGTACATTGAGCAGATGTCGGAAGAAGTACGAGCGGCCGTCTTTGGAAACGTTGGTACCATGGTGAGCTTTAGAGTAGGTTCCTATGATGCGGAAGTGCTTGAAAAAGAGTTTGCGCCTCAGTTTACTTCAGAAGATATGGTGAACCTCGGCTTTGCGCAGATCTATCTTAAGCTTATGGTTGAAGGGATCTCGTCCGCGCCTTTTTCAGCGGTAACACTTCCGCCGATAGAAGAGCCTTACATTTCGTATCATGACGTTGCAAAGGCTCGTTCTCGTAATCAATATGCCTCACCTCGAGCAGACGTCGAGTCAAAAATACGAGCTGAACAAGATGCAGCCCTCGAGGCAGCGAGTAAAAAAACTGAGAATAAAAACAAAAGACAAAATCAAGATCGGCGTCCACCTCGAGCGTTAGAACCGTCGACATCGAGAACACGGGAGCGCTCTCTTGATAGGCGTAAAAGCAACGAGAATTCTTCTTTTAAAAAGCAACGAGAAGATGAGAAAGTTAAAGTGGGTGGAGAGGATCATTTAAAAAGCTTGCGTGGCGTACTCGAAGATGCCGTAGGAAAGGAAAAAATAGAGCCCAAGACAAATTCCGAGAAGAAAACATCTGAAAAAGCAGAAGGACATCAGAAGTCTGAAAAAACAAAAGATACAAAGAGTCCGAAGTCCGAGGATTACGAACCTCAAAAACGACCCCCTGAGATTTCAAAAAAGAAGCTCAGAGACCTCCTGCGCGTCGAGAAAGAAGATAGCTAATACACAACCATATGATGAATTACCTTCGATTTCTTTCCATGGTCATTCTTTGTGCTATTCCTGGTGTTGCCTTCGCTGAGTTGACGATAACAGAGATTATGTATGACCCAGAGGGCGCGGACACAAACAGGGAGTGGGTAGAAGTTTATAATTCAGGCGATGACGTCGTTATAGAGGGAGGTTTGGGAAATACCTGGCGCCTTTACGAAGAGTCCGCGAATGGAACTCTTAATAAACGCACACTTAACTTTGAAAGTGACGCTGCTACCCTCACGCTACCTCATAACTCATATGCGGTCATAGCAAAAAACGCTTCCGCGTTTAGACAAGATTTTCCCGAATACAACGGTTTATTACTTTTTTCTGCATTCACTTTGACCAATACTGAAGGAAGGGTGCTCACGTTTCGAGACGCTCTTGGCATAGAAAGAAGTTCGCCGTTGTTGTATACACCGCTTCCAGAAGCTCGTGGCACGGGAGCGAGCTTACAGTTGCAAGTAAACAGCGAATGGATTGCTGGCCTCCCAACTCCTGGCGACGTGAATACTGAGGAACCCCTCTCTCTTCATGAGGAGGAGTTGGATGAAGAAGCCGTTGGCGATGATTTTTTACAGCTTGAAAGTACGTGGCCTTTTACCAACGAGGAGCTTTATATTGATGCGGGAGAGAATAGGCGAGTGTTTGTTAATGAAGAAGTGTATTTTACTGGGCGTATTCGTTTTAAAAACGGAGACGAGCTTCGGCGTGGATCTCGCTCGTGGGCCTTTGGCAATGGTGAGGGGGATAGCGGCGTCCGAACAACTCACGCTTATAGGCACCCCGGAGTCTATCGAGCAGTTCTACGAGTGGAGTACGAAGGCAGGCTGTACCAAGACTCTTTTCTTGTGCATGTTATCGATACTCATGAAATTGCTATTGGGGGACATGATTCAGATTCAGTAGAGATTATAAACATGAGTAACCATGAGGTTGAAGTCTCAAACTGGACACTCCGTTCTGGTGGAGAAATAAAGGAGTTTGCGGAAGGAACTTATATTCTTCCTAGTTCCTCAACCTTCGTTCCGTTCATTTCTAGCTCAAACACGGTTACTTTATACGATTCGACCGGAAGCCCTGTACACAAAAGAGACCTAGCTCCTGAATCGTTGAGCAACGATGAGGTCTATGAACAAATGCTCCGCAAAATTGAACGCATGCTCACTCTGACACAGAAAAAATGAACAAACGGTGAGCACAGCGTGCTCTCAAAAAGTTGACAAAACCTTTTACCTTTGCTATATTGCTAAATGAGTGTAGAACGAGCTCGAACAAAATATCAACGTATGAACCCCCTTTCGGGGGGTTTTGCGTTTGTATATCTCTGCTATACTACAGGTGGGTTAGTTGTCGTAGGAAATGACCGGCGACTGCACTCACATTTTGATATTTTGGAGCTCGCCCTCGCCGGTCATTTCTCACGATAACGTATGCATATCCTAGAACATATTCCTCTCAGGGATTTAACAACTTTTAAGGTGGGCGGTAATGCTCGCTTTTTTGTTTCTATACGTGACGAGGGGGAGGCAAAAAAGGCAGTTCTTTTTGCGGAAAAGCACGCTCTTCCGCTCTTTGTACTTGGGGAAGGATCAAATATTGTTGTTTCAGACGAAGGATTTCCTGGTCTCGTTATAAAAAATGAAATAAAGAGTTTTGATGTTATTAAAAATAGTTCCGAATTTTCGATTATTACCATTGGTGCGGGTGAAAACTGGGACGAGACAGTACGAAGGACAACAGAAGCTGGTTTATCAGGAATAGAAAATCTTTCACTGATTCCGGGTACGGTAGGAGCGACGCCCGTACAAAATATTGGTGCGTACGGGGTTGAGGTTAAGGATGTTATAGAATCTGTACGAGCCTACGACGTGCGCACTCATGTAACAAAAGACTTTGCTAACAAAGAGTGTTTCTTTTCTTACCGCAACAGTTTGTTTAAGGAAGAGAAAGGATTTTTTATTCTCTCTGTCACTTTTCGATTACAGAAAGGTGCGAAACCAAACCTCGAATATAAAGATATACGGGAGCGCGTCGAGCTCCTTGGTTTAGACGAAAGTGAGCTTACTCCAAATAAGATACGAACGCTCGTCTCTGACATTCGAAAACATAAGCTTCCTGATTGGACAGTTACTCCAACCGCAGGTTCATTTTTTAAAAATCCTGAACTTTCACCCCAATCGTTTTTAAAGTTACAAAAAGCATATCCAGAATTACCGGGCTATCCAACTGAGTCGGGGCTGGTAAAGATTCCTCTTGCGTGGATTATCGAACATGTGTGCAATTTAAAAGGTCTACGGGTAGGAGGTGCTCAAATCTTCGAAAAGCACGCTCTCGTTATTGTTGCAAATGAAAGTGCTACTGCGCGTGATGTGCGAGAACTTTCTCTGGTGGTTGCAAGTTCGGTGCTTGAGAAGACAGGGATTGTTGTAGAAAACGAGGTTCAATTTATATAAAGCCTCTCGTCCGCAGAACCTATCAAAAACCTTGGCTTTTTGATACTATGTCCTCTGTATGAACTTACTTAAGAAGATTTTTGGAGATGAACATAAGAAAACAATCAAGGCGTTAGAACCCACCGTACAGCAAATTAACGCCTTAGAAGCCACGATGACAGCTCTTACCCCTGAGGAGTTGCGAGAAAAAACGTTTGAGTTTAAGCGTCTTTTGGCTGAAGGAAAAACTCTTGATGATATTCTCCCTGAAGCGTTTGCTGTTGTTCGGGAGGTCTCTAAACGTGTTCATAATGAACGACATTTTGACGTACAGCTCGTAGGAGGCATGGTCATCCATGCGGGTAAAATTGCTGAGATGAGAACCGGAGAGGGTAAAACACTTGTAGCAACTCTTCCTGCATATCTGAACGCGCTCACTGGACAAGGTGTACACATCGTAACGGTAAATGATTATCTTGCGAGTCGTGACGCCGTGTGGATGGGTGAGATTTACCACTATTTAGGATTGCGAGTAGGTGTTATAAATTCAGGAAATCAGTCGTTTGTCTATGACGAAACACATGTGCTCGGCGAGGACGAAAAAGAGGCCGAAAGTCTTGACGAAGAACGAGACGAGCAAGGAAGCTATAAGGTGGTACATGAATATTTGCGACCGATTTCACGATCGGAAGCGTATGAAACAGATATCACCTATGGAACAAACAGCGAGTTCGGTTTCGACTATTTAAGAGACAACCTTGAATATGACCCAGAGAAAATACGTCAAAAAGAGCATGCTTTTGGTATTGTGGATGAAATTGACTCAATCCTTATTGACGAAGCTCGAACTCCTCTTATTATTTCCGCACCCGCAGCTGAGTCTGAAGATCTTTATGGAACATTTGCAACAATAGCAGGGAGACTTAATCTCGATGAAGACTACACCATAGATGAAAAACGAGGGGCAATATCTCTCACTGACAAAGGGATTTCAAAAGCAGAGGAAATCCTTGGTATTCAGAATATATATACCGAAAAGGGAATAAAGTATGTGCACCACCTTGAAACAGCCGTGCGCGCAAAAGCTCTTTTTAAGCGCGATGAAAAGTATGTCGTAAAGGATGGAGGGGTTGTTATTGTCGATGAGTTTACCGGTAGACTTCAGCCAGGACGCAGATATAGTGCTGGACTGCACCAAGCGATTGAAGCGAAAGAGGGCGTGTCGGTGCAAAAAGAGTCTAAGACCGTTGCTTCGATCACGTATCAAAATTTTTTTCGATTGTATGACAAGCTTGCTGGAATGACAGGTACGGCAGAAACTTCAGCTGAAGAGTTCTATAAGGTGTATGGACTTGAGACGGTTGTTATTCCAACAAACAAACCAATTGCTCGAATTGATAGCAACGACCAGATTTTTAAGACTGAAGTAGGTAAATTTAAGGCGATTGCTCGTAAACTGAATGAGCTTCATAAAAAAGGTCAGCCAGTACTCGTGGGTACCGTATCTGTTGAAAAAAATGAACTTCTTTCAACTTTTCTTGATAAGGAGGGTGTTCCGCATGAAATACTTAACGCAAAGAAACACGAACAAGAAGGAGAAATTATTGCCCTCGCCGGACGCAAGGGAATGGTAACGATAGCGACAAACATGGCGGGTCGTGGAGTGGATATTAAGCTAGGCGGTCCAAGCGCTACAAAAGAAATGAGAAAAGAGATCCTTCATCTAGGAGGCCTCTTTGTCTTAGGTACAGAACGACACGAAGCTAGGCGTATAGACAATCAGCTCAGAGGGAGAGCTGGTAGACAGGGTGATCCAGGAGAAACACAATTTTTCGTTTCACTTGAAGACTCCCTCATGAGGGTATTTGCCTCGGATCCTATTAAGCGCATGATGGGTACGCTTGGAATGAAGGATGATGAGCCGATTGAGCATAAGATGATCACCCGAAGTCTCGAAAGTGCCCAGGAAAAAATTGAAGGTTTTCATTTTGACGCTCGCAAAAATACCCTTGAATATGATGATGTACTTAATCGTCAGCGAACTGCTATTTACGAAAAAAGACGACAGGTCTTAGTTGGATCTATTGACGATCTTGAGGATATTATTTTTGAACTGGCAGAGGGTAAGGATGGGGTTGTTGCTCTCATAAATGAGAAAGAAGAAGCTCTCGGAGAAGAAGCCTTTTGGAATGTTATGAAACGTTTGTATCTTCAGACGATTGACGGGTTGTGGATGGACCATCTTGATCAAATGGAATACTTGCGTTCAAGTGTTAACTTGCGTGCGTACGGACAACACGACCCGCTCGTTGAATACAAGAAAGAAGGACTACGACTTTTTCGCGTGCTTGAAGAGACGCTCACGGATCGTGTGATTGGATCTCTTCCTCAAATTAATCCTGATGCATTTCGGGCAGAATCTGAACGTATAAAAAGACAGATAGAAATTGCAAAGCGTAGTACTGAGCGCAGAGAAACTTCTGCAGTTTCTATGCCTGTAGAAAAAAAAGAAGAAGAAAAAATAGGTCGTAATGATATCGTAAAAATAACAAACGGTACTGAGGTAAAAGAGCTGAAATATAAAAAAGCGAAAAAACTGTTGGATCAAGGGTGGAGTATTACTCACTCGTAACAGCTAAACGTCCCCCAAAAACCACCTTTTAAAAGTGGTTTTTAGAGTAATCCACGAGGGTTTTTAGGGTGAACAGGCTATACTAAAAGAAAGTATGAATGAGTTGTTTTCATTTTTCATAATACTAACCGCTAGCCTTTCTTTTGCTGGGGTTTCGCGATTCCTTCACGTCCCATGGATCCTCGCGTTGATTATCGGAGGTATTCTCATGGGGCCCTCAGCTTTTGATGTGCTTCAGCTTGATCCAGTAACTCAATTCCTTGGAGATATCGGCCTCATTTTCCTTATGTTTATGGCGGGGCTTGAAACGAATATTCAGGGTTTCGTAAAGCTTAGAGTTCCTATTGCGGCGATTTCTTTTTTGAATGGTTTTATTCCATTTCTTGTGGGGCTCACCATTGCACTCTCGTTTGGATATTCAATAGAAACCTCGCTGTATGTCGCCATTCTTTTTATTTCCACCTCAATATCAATGATTCTTGGAATGTTTCAGTCAACAGGAATACTGCGGACAAAACTAGGTCGTACGCTTATGGGCGTTGCGATGCTTGAGGATCTCACTGCTCTCCTTCTTATTTCTCTTGTTCTCCAGCAAAGTCACGCGACGGTAACTATTCCACTATACCTTATGTATCCCCTCATTTTTGGTCTCATCATGCTCGCACGCAGCTATCTTCCTCGTCTTCGCAATGCACTTGTCGCGCGGTTTGAACATAATGATAATATATTTGAAAACGAACTTCGTTTAACACTCGCTATTTTATTTGGTGTTGTTCTCTTCTTTAGTTACTTAGGTCTTGAGCCGCTTGTGTCGAGCTTCCTCTCCGGATTAATCCTTGCTGGCTCTATCACACACGAAGCGTTAAAAGAAAAACTAAAAACGCTCAGTTACGGCATCTTTGTTCCTGCATTTTTTATCATAACGGGAATTTCCATTGATTTAAGAGAACTTTACGATGTGCGAGGCGGTTATTTCTTTATACTTGCTGTTGTGTTTGGTCTTATTGGTGCAAAGTTTATCAGTGGCTATTTAGGTACTCGTATTTTTGGATATAAGAAGACCGAAAGTGCCTTGTTCGGATTTGCAACGCTTCCGAATCTTTCAACCTTTCTTGCTATGGCGTTTGTTGGACGAGAAGCAGGAATACTTGACGACAATATTATGAGTGCGGTGGTTCTTGTAGTGCTAACGACGACGCTCGTTGCGCCGATTTTGGTACGAGCTTTTACTCCGAAAGAGCATGCTGTGCTTACTCTCGAAAAGCCACATTCGTAGCTATTTTTTCCATGAAAAATATTTGCTATACTCAATGGACAAGAAGATAAAATAGTTCGAAGTCTTTTGGCTTAGTTCATAGAAATACACACACTGACATTATGCAGAAATTACAGATAACCGTTGTTCTCGGAACAGCAAGAAATGAACGATCATCGCCAAAGGTATCAGATGCGGTTATGCATCTTATTAGTACAAAAGAAACGTTTAACGTAGCGCACGTAGATGTGCGAGGCTACGCATTTACAAAAACCGAGCCAGGTTGGGAAGAAAGCAGTATCGCAGAGCCGTGGAGAAAAATTGTTCAAAGCACTGATGGATTTCTTTTTATTATCCCCGAATATAACTGGAGCTTCCCAGGTGAGTTCAAGCTTCTTCTGGACTCTGCGTCCCCCGAGAATTATACTAAGCGAGCCGCGGGTCTTGTGACTGTCTCGACTGGGGAGTACGGCGGTGCTCGTGTTGCCACGAGTATTCTACCTGTCTTTTCAGAGCTTGGCCTTGTGCATACAAATAAGCCACTTTTTGTGCAAAACGTAAATGAACTTTTTGACTCTTCCGATGAACAGATAAAGCAAAAAAAGGAAGTCTTTGAGCGGCATCTTCATTCTTCACTTGATGAGCTTGAGTGGTATGCTCAGGCACTTAAGCGGGCGCGCGAAGAAGACTTGCTATCTAATCAATAAAAAAATAAAGCGACACTATGATAAACCTCCTGCTCAGTCTTCTTGTTACTGCACTTTCAATTCTTTTAGTCGGTGAGATTATATCCGGAATTGAAGTTATAAACTTTAGCAATGCAATTATTGCGGCGATTGTGCTCGGTATTATAAATATTACGCTTAAACCCTTATTGTTTATTCTGACGCTACCGATAAATATTTTAACACTTGGGTTCTTTTCGTTTTTTCTTAACGCATTCTTTTTTTACTTTGTGTCTGAGCTTGTTAGTGGATTTTCTGTTAATGGCTTCTGGGCAGCAATATTTGGTTCAATCATTGTTTCGCTTATTACATCGGCGTTTAATTCTCGATCATAATTTGTAGCAACATGGAAAGAAAAACAATTATAGTACATAGCGGTGGATTTCATGCGGACGATCTTTTTGCAACTGATGTCACGCTCACGTATTTAGAGAAAAAGGGGTACCAAAAAGAACAGATTAATATTGTTCGGACTCGAGATCCGGAGTTGATTGAAAAAGGAGACATTGTTCTTGATGTGGGTGGCATCTTAAATCCCGAAAAGTTTCGCTTTGATCATCATCAGGAGGGTGGTGCAGGAACTAGAGAAAACGGTATTCCGTATGCTGCGTTTGGTCTTGCGTGGAAATTCTTTGCGCCACAGATGGAGTTAAGTGATTACGTCATTCGTCATGTTGATGAAAAGCTTGTTCAAACGATTGATGCACTTGATAACGGAATTGATGTGTTTGGAGTTCCTGAAGTTGAAATTCCGTATCGCTACACAATACAAGGCGCCATCTATTCATTGCATCCGACATGGAACGAGATAGGATATTCAGTAGATGATGCGTTCTTTCGCGCGCTTCCTATTGTGCACACGTTTCTCGAGAGAGAGATTGCTCAGGCTTTTGGTGAAGAAAGCGGACAGCTTATCGCGCGAGAACAATACGAACTTACAAAGCACGAAAAACCTGAATTACTTATTCTTGATGGACACTACCCGTATTCGAGAGTTGTTGAGTCCATGCCAGATGTTCAATTTGTGGTTAAACCAAGTGAGGATGGAGAAAACTGGAAAGCGCGCACCATTCGTAAAAATCGAAGTGGATTTAATGCACGAAAACTTTTCCCTGAGGAGTGGGCGGGAAAAAGCAATGAAGAACTTGCAGATATTACAGGTGTGCCTGATGCAAAATTTGTTCACAATAAACGTTTTATTGCTGTTGCAGGAAGTAAAGAGGGAGCTCTTGCACTTGCAGAAAAATCTCTAAAGCACTAGGGTAAGAGTATTGTGGCATTTGTTGATGAACTTACATTAGATCTTGTTGCGGGCAGGGGAGGGGATGGTGTTATCCGCTGGCTTCATATGAAAGGAAAAGATCATGGAGGCCCATCTGGAGGAGATGGGGGTAATGGTGGTGATGTTCTTTTTCGAGCAGTTCGAGATCTCTCGATACTTTCTCAGTATACCGGCTCGCCAGAAATGAAGGCGGAAAGTGGGACTTCGGGTGATAAGAATCTTATGGCCGGCAAAAACGGAAGTGATCTCACGCTCGATGTTCCTGTTGGTTCTGTTATCACACGACACTCTGATAGTAAGAAGTTTGAGCTACTTCAAGAAGGAGAGGAGGTTGTTGTGCTACGCGGAGGGAGGGGCGGATATGGAAATGCACACTTTAAATCTTCAAAAAACATAAATCCCAAAGAGCAGACTGACGGGAAGCCGGGTGAGGGATCACTATTTATCATTGAAGTACGCCTCATTGCTGATGCTGGTTTCATCGGCTTACCTAATGCGGGTAAATCAACACTTTTAAATACACTCACGAATGCTAAGTCTGAGATTGGAAACTATAATTTTACAACACTAGAGCCGCACCTCGGTACCTTTTACGGATTTGTTCTCGCAGACGTCCCTGGACTCATTGAGGGAGCGAGTGATGGTAAGGGGCTTGGACACAAATTTCTGCGCCACATACAGCGAACAAGAATGCTTATTCATTGTGTGTCGGTTGAGAATGAAGATGTTGTTCTCGCATATAAAACAATCCGAGATGAACTAAAAAGTTTTGACAGGGCGCTTCTTAAAAAAGATGAGATGGTACTTCTTACGAAATCTGATCAGGTTGACGGAGGGGTCCTAAGGGAGAAGGAAAAGAAACTTAGCGAATATTTGGGTAAGAACGCGAGGACTCTTTCTGTACTCGACGACGATGCGGTTAAAAAATTTTCTGATTCTTTGGTCCAGCAACTGGAAGGAGTAGGGAAGTAACGGGGGGTGCGCAAAAGAAGAGTAGCACGAGACTACTCTTGACAAAATACATATTGTATGTATAATAAATACATACTTCAGCAACAGCTGAGGCATGTACCTTGACAAGGAGGAATACAGGTGAACATTCTTAAAGGTTTTTCTCTCGTTGTTGTGGTTCTCATGCTAGCTGCGTGTGGAACCACCGTTACGGAAGCACCGAAAGACACGGTGATTCTCGAGATTCAGGTGGTCTCTTCGGAGTCCGACTCTGTCCCTCTTGAGTTTCTTGAGGTACGTAATAGTTCCGGAAGTGTCGTTGCGTCGGAGCACAATTCAATCAATCGCCTTGTGCAGTTCGAATTGCCGCGCGGTGATTACAATGTGTCGGCTCAGATTGTTGGCTACAAGGGCACCGTAGAGATGAACCGAGATGTTTCTCTAGCAGGCGACATGAACACTCTGATTGACCTGACTGATGAAACTTTCTATGGATACTATGAGGATTTCTTGGACACTGGGGTGTACAAGGATTCACTTCTCGTCGTCAGTGAGGGGGAAAGTAGAATCGATGGATCTATTGCTCTCTACCTTGAGAGCGTTGTACTCGAGTCTAACTATGCGATTACCCCCGAACTGATTACCGTACATGGATTGACAGTAATGTCTGATCAATTCCGCAAGTGGGTCTTCACTCCGGCGGAAGACAGAGTCATCAATGCTAGTTCAATTAGCATTAATGTAGACTTCCCGGTAAGACACTGCACCACCTTCTTGGGTACATATCAGATAAGCTGGTATGGAGAAGGGATGAGTAAGACCCAAGAAATGATAAACACTCCTTTGTGCACCAAGGGATAAATCCCAAGTTCTTTTTGGCGAGTTGCATTTATGTGACTCGCTTTTTTATTTTACCTTTGTTTCGTGCTAGTATTTTCGATATGAATGATTACACCCCCACTATTGGTCTTGAGATTCACGCAGAGCTAAAAACACACTCTAAGATGTTTTGTGGTTGTGAAAACGCACCGCATTCAAGTGAACCAAACTCGCGTATATGTCCTATCTGCATGGCTCATCCAGGGACACTTCCAACCATAAACAAGCAAGCGGTGAAAAATGTTCTTCTTGTGGGTGTGGCGCTTGGAGGTGAGCTCGCTGACTTCACTGAGTTTGACCGAAAAAACTATTTTTATCCGGATATTCCAAAGGGTTATCAAATTAGCCAGTATGAATTTCCTTTGGTTAAAGGAGGAATGCTCGAGGACATAGCGCTAACACGAATACACCTTGAAGAGGATACGGCGCGTTCAAGTCATGATAAAGGAGATTATTCACTCGTTGATTATAATCGTGCGGGGGTACCTCTCATGGAGCTTGTTACAGAACCCGTTATACAAAGCGCAGAGGAAGCGGGAAGCTTTGCACGTGAATTACAGCTACTTCTTCGTACGCTTGGAGTCTCAGATGCGCACATGGAAAAAGGAGAGATGCGAGTAGAGGCAAACATTTCTGTTTCAAAAACAGATCAATTTGGTACAAAAACTGAAGTAAAGAACCTAAACTCATTTCGTTCTGTTGAGCGCGCAATTGCGTATGAAATTGAACGACAGATTGAGGTTCTTAAGGGTGGAGGGAGCGTGATACAGGAGACGCGAGGATGGGATGATGGCACTCAAAAGACGTTTAGTCAGCGGAAGAAAGAGACGTCAGATGACTATCGCTACTTTCCTGAGCCAGACTTACCCAAACTTCAGCTCTCTCTCGTTCCGGAGTTTTCATATGAACAATTAAAAAGCGAAATGCCTGAACTGCCACGCGAGAAGCGCAGTCGTCTTAAAGAGCTCAGCATCAGAGATGAAGACATTGAGTCTCTTGTTACCGACAGCGAACTGGGAAGTTTTTTTGATGAGGTATTAAGAGAACTCGGTACGGAACAGGAGAGAATAAAGCTCGCCGTAAATTATGCCACGTCCGACTTGCAGGGGCTTCGACAAACGCGCACAAATTTTAGATTTCCAAAGACCAAACATTTTGTTGAGCTTATTGAAATGATTGCCTCAAGTGAACTTTCGAGCCGAGGCGGGAAAGACACGCTCGTCCTTCTTGTTGAAAAAAATGAATCAGCAAAGAAACTAGCGAGCGAATCCGGACTTCTTCAAGAAAGTGATAGTAATACACTCAGTACCGTTGTCAGCGAGATTATTAATGAAAACGTGAACGTCGTAGCTGACTATAAAAGTGGAAACGAAAATGTACTTCAGTTTCTTATTGGACAAGGTATGAAAAAAACTAAAGGATCGGCCAATCCTGAACTTCTTGCAAAGCTCTTGAAAGAAAAGCTTTCTTAAGTCTTTTGCTTTTGTGAAGAATGAGTGTTTGTGGACAGTACTTTTATAATATTTGATATACTAAAATTGTTATAAGTCACTCTTCACACGCAATGAGCACTATAAAAGTTGGCATTAATGGTTTTGGTAGAATTGGGAGAAGTTTCTATAAGATAGCTCATGGTCGCGATGATATTGAGGTTGTTGCCGTGAATGATCTGGGAGACCCCGAGAATCTTGCCTACCTCCTTAAGTATGATACCGCACAAAAACTCTTTATTGGCGATGTTTCGGTTGAGCATGAGGGTGACCACTCGGTACTTGTTGCTGAGGGAAAACGAACACAGCTGTATTCAATTCGAGATCCTAAAGAAATTCCATGGGGCGCTCATAACGTAGACATTGTTATTGAGTCAACGGGCATATTCAGAACATACGAGCTCGCAGCACAACACCTTACCGCAGGAGCCCGGCGCGTCGTTGTTTCAGCGCCGATAAAAGGAGAGCCAGTCGAGAATGTCGCAGGTGGTACTATTCTTATGGGAATTAACGAGGGTGATTTTGAGGGAAAGAACGTTACTTCAAATGCTTCTTGTACGACTAATGCCGGTTCGCCATTAATTGCCATACTGAACGAAACAGTTGGGGTAGAAAAAGCCCTTTTAAATACAGTGCATGGATATACCGCAAGTCAGTCTCTTGTTGATGGTCCGAAAAAGGATTGGCGAGAGGGTAGAGCAGCTGCGCAAAATATTATTCCGACTTCTACAGGAGCCGCAATTGCGACCACTAAAGTCATTCCAGAGCTTGAAGGCAAATTTGACGGAATTGCACTACGAGTTCCTGTGATTTCTGGCTCAATTGTTGACGTAACCTTCGTTGCAAAACGAGAAACTTCAACTGAAGAAATTAACTCAATTCTTGAAAATGCCTCACGAGAACCGCGCTGGATGAAAACATTTGGAGCGACGTGGGAACCACTCGTATCAAGTGATATTATTGGTTCAGATAAAGCGTCTATTGCTGATTTAAATTTTACTCGTGTGGTTGGTGGCAATCTCGTGAAGGTGCTTGCGTGGTATGACAATGAGATGGGATATACCTATTCGCTCATACATCATGTTGCTAAGCTAGGCGAGTTTCTTGGGTAATAAAATTAATTATTTTTTAGAATGAAATTACAGAATGAACTTAAATCAGTTCTTCAGGGCGACGTAGACATCACTGAAGAAACACTTGAATCTCACTCCCATGACGCTTCTCTTTTTGGGCTGAAACCTTCAACTGTTGTCTTTCCAAAAGATGTACATGACCTTGAGGCGCTTGTAAGATTTGTTAATGAGAAAAAAACTGAGTATCCGAATCTTTCTCTGACAGGCAGAGCTGCAGGTACGGATATGAGTGGTGGTCCACTGACTGATTCAGTATCAGTATCATTTACTAAGTATATGAATCATACCTGGGAGGTAAACGATTCCGAATTGTATGCACGTGTACAACCAGGCGTCTATTATAGAGATTTTGAAAAAGTCATCTTGCCTGAAGATCTATCGCTTCCGTGTTATCCCGCATCTAAATCACTGGCAGCAATGGGAGGTATGGTTGCAAATAATTGTGCGGGGGAGCGTACACTACGATACGGGAAAATGAATCGATTTGTTGAGGAGTTAAAAGTTGTACTTTCTGATGGAAACGAGTATGTCGTAAAAAAACTCAACAGAGATGAACTAGAAGCCAAAAAGGCTCAAGATAGTTTTGAGGGTACAATTTATAGAGACATGCATTCTCTTCTCGAGAAAAACTATGAGTCGATACAAGCTGCCAAACCTGACGTCGCTAAAAATTCTGCAGGATATGCGCTTTGGGATGTGTACGACAGGGAAGCGGGAACCTTTGATTTGACTCAGCTTTTTGTAGGATCTCAGGGAACACTTGGTCTGTGGGCAGAAGCACGAATTCGTCTTGTACATGAAAAACCCGAGAAAAAACTGGCGGTCCTCTTTTTTAATTCATGGGAAGAGGTTCCTGACGTCGTCAATCATATTTTACCACTTGACCCTGAGTCAATTGAGACCTTTGATGACGCAACCTTGAAGCTCGGACTCCGTTTTATGCCTCAGATAGCAAAAAAAACCGGTGTGTCCCTTTTTTCCTTCGCATTCCGATTTTTGCCAGAAGTACTTGTGGGCGTTAGGATGCTCGGTCTTCCAAAGCTCATTATGCTTGTTGAGTTTGCTGAAGATACAGAGGAAGAGGTCAACGATAAGCTTGCACAACTTGAAATTGCTGTTAAGCCACACCGTCGTGTGATTATGAAATCCCTCCATCGAGAAAGTGATGCTGATAAGTACTGGACCATGCGACGAGAAAGTTTCTCCCTCCTTAGAAAAAAAGTCTCAAATAAACGAACAGCGCCTTTTGTGGATGATTTTTGCGTAAAGCCTGAATATCTTCCAGAATTTTTACCTAAAGTCTTTGCAATTTTGAAAAGTCATGGAATAACCGCAACGCTTGCCGGTCACGCAGGGGAGGGGAATTTCCATATTATCCCACTTATGAATCTCTCTAAGAAAAAAGAACGTGATAAGATTCCTGTTGTTCTTGAAAAAGTGCATAATCTTGTATTTAGCTATAAGGGTACGATGACAGCAGAACATAACGACGGACTTATTCGTTCTCCGTACCTAGAGCAAATGTATGGAGAGCATATTTATAAACTTTTTGTTGAAACGAAACATATTTTTGATCCTCATAACATATTTAATCCTGGTAAAAAAGTATTTTCAAACATAGATTTTGCTATGGCCCACATAGATCACGACTAAAAGTCATTGTGATATCATAGGGTGATGAAAATATACATTGCTACAGACCACGCGGGTTTTGAAACAAAAGAGGAGATTAAGCAAGCGCTTCTTCACGATGGATTTGACGTGGAAGACTGTGGTGCATATACGTATGAGAAAGACGATGACTATCCTGAGTTTATAGCTCTTGCTGCCGAGGCTGTTTCAAGAGACCCTGAGAATACAAAGGCAATTATTTTGGGTGGTTCAGGACAGGGTGAGGCGATGCTAGCAAACAAATTTGCTTCCGTGCGCGCAGCTGTTTTTTACGGATCAGAGGGTGAAATTGTCACACTTTCACGTGAACATAATGATGCAAACATTCTAAGTATTGGCGCTCGATTTGTTACAAATGAAGAAGCAAAGCGAATTGTAAAAATTTGGTTACGCACTAAATTTTCCCATGAAGAGCGGCACGTACGTAGACTCACAAAGATTCAGAAGTTCGAAAACAAGATTTAATACTCAAAGCATATGACAGAAATTATTCCAGCAATTTTACCTAAAGACTATCTTGATTTGCGGAGCTCGCTTGCACGTGTGAGGTTTCTTTCTTCCTTTGCTCAAATTGATATTTGTGATGGTAATTACGTTCCAACTACTACATGGCCATATGGAGATCCGGAAAAGTTTCAATCTATTTTAGACGGAGATGAGGGGTTGCCGTTCTGGAAAGATTTTCAGTTTGAAGTTGATTTGATGGTAAGAAGCCCTGAGGACGTTATTCTTGACTGGATTGACGCAGGTGCTTCAAGAATTATCATTCATAATAAAAGCACCACAAAGCTCGATGAGATTCTGGGAACACTCGAAGATACTGGAGTAGAGGCAGGGCTTGCTATTGGTGTTGACGAAGAAGTGTCACTCATTGAACCATATGTTGATAGGTTACTCTTTGTGCAGTGTATGGGCATTGCACAAATCGGTGTACAGGGAAACCCTTTCGATGCGCGAGTGCTCACACAGGTTAAAGCGATTCGTGTACAGTTTCCTCAACTAACCGTAAGTGTTGACGGGGGTGTGAATATTCAAACGGTTGCGAGGCTCGCCGAGGCTGGAGCACACCGCCTAGCTTCCGGCTCGGCTATTCTTCGCGCAGAAGATTCCAAGCTCGCACTTGAAGAAATGAGGATTCTTGCAAACACGTCTGAAAACTCTCCACAGGTCTAATTTATTTTTAGTTGGTATACTTACTATGTATACATAATAAGGAATGTTCATACACAATGACACACGTATCAGATGAAAAAATTCGAATTCTTGAAAAAAAGGCAAATGAAATAAGACAAACGGTCATAGAGATGCTTGCAGAAGCAGGCTCCGGCCACACAGCAGGACCACTCGGAATGGCTGACATATTTACCGCTTTCTACTTTCATATTTTAAAACACAATCCGAGCGATCCTCTTTGGGTAGAAAGAGATAGGCTTATCCTTTCGAATGGACACATTGTTCCTGTTCATTATGCGGCTCTTGCGCATGCTGGATACTTCCCATTTGAAGAAACGAAGACACTTCGCAAACTTGGAACACGATTACAGGGTCACCCAGAGCGAGAAAAACTACCCGGGATAGAAACAACCTCGGGACCGCTTGGCTCCGGGTTATCTCAGGCATCAGGAATTGCATATGCAGCAAAGATGGACAAGGTTGATTTTCGCACCTACTGTCTTATGTCTGACGGCGAACTTCAGGCGGGTAACACTTGGGAGGCAGCAATGTTTGCGGGAGCAAACAAGTTGGGAAATCTTACCGCGGTTATTGACCGAAATAACATACAGATTAGCGGCTATACCGAAGATACAATGCCTCTTGAGCCACTTAGGGAAAAGTTTGAAGCTTTTGGTTGGCACGTTATTGATGTTGATGGCCATAACATAGAAGAGTTTGTAAACGCGATTGAAATGTCAAAGGCAGTGTTTGAACGGCCAACTATGATTATTGCCCACACCATCCCCGGTAAGGGAATTAAGAAAATGGAGTTTGATCACGTTTGGCATGGAAAACCACCTACTCCCGAAGAAGCTGAAGAGTTTTTGAATGAATTGCGAAGTCATGAAGTTAATCGCTAGAGAGAAGACATGCTTGAAGTAAAGAAAGATAAGGGTAGAAACAACAAAAACAAGAGAGTTACGAAAGCATATCTCGATCCCTTTGTTTTTCTTGTTATTGCCACGGTAAGTTTACTCATTTACATTCACTTTGAGATACATACAGCTTTTGCTGAAAAAAGACATATTGCAAACTGTCACGCTACCTCACTCGTCGCTTCTGAGGCGCTTGACGATACGATTAATGATGTTGAGTACTACGAGTTTCTTTTTAAAGCCTGCGTCAGAGAGGCCGGGTACGCTCTGTAAATAAACAATACTATGATAAGAGAAGATCAAAAGCTAGTTCAAAATATATTTGATGAAAGTATTCACAAAGTCCCAACTCGAAACGGATTTGGGGAAGGTCTTGTTGAAGTTGGTGAGAGAGATGAACGTGTCGTGGCGTTATGCGCAGATCTTTCTGAATCAACGAGAGTTCTTGCTTTTCAGGAAAAGTTTCCAGAACGATATGTCGAAATAGGTGTTGCTGAGCAAAACCTTGCAGCGGTTGCCTCAGGCATGGCGAGTTATGGAAAGATCCCTTTTATTACGAGTTACGCTGCTTTTAGTCCAGGTCGCAATAATGAGCAGATACGCACCACTATTTCTCTTAATAATGTGCCTGTCAAAGTAGTTGGATGTCATGCTGGTGTCTCTGTTGGCCCTGATGGAGCAACCCACCAACAGTTAGAAGATATTGCGCTCATGCGCATTCAGCCTAACATGACCATCATTGTCCCCGCGGACGAGGAAGAGGCGAGAAAAGCAGTTCATGCTGCCTATGAGGTAGATGGTCCTGTATATATTCGACTCACGCGCTCCAAAACCCCTGTCTTTACGACAAGAGAAACACCGTTTGTTTTTGGTAAAGCGAACACGCTGTTCGATTCTGGTAATTCAGAAGTTACTCTTTTGTCGTGTGGACCTCTTACGCATAACGCTCTACGAGCAGCAAACGAACTTCTACACGAAGGGATTGAGGTAACTGTTTTAAACATTCACACCATAAAACCTCTTGATGAAGAGGCTATCATACAGGCTGCGTTGCGTACGAAAGCAATAGTTACGATTGAAGAACATCAGGTAGCTGGCGGACTTGGTTCTGCGGTTGCAGAACTTCTTGCAAAGAGACATCCCACTCCTCAGGAATTTATCGGAGTGCATGACAGCTTCGGTCAATCAGGAAACCCTGACGAGCTTATAGAACATTACCACATGGGAGTTGGTGCTATTAAGGAAGCGGTGCACGCAGTGCTTTCTCGAAAATAATAAAAAAACAGCCTCTCTCGAGAGAGGCTGTTTTTTTATTATCGATAGCGTGAAAACTACGCAAGCTTTTCGGCTTGGTAAGCATCGGGACGGTTCTCTAGGTGTTGTTCGAGCTCCTCACGATTCAGAAGCCCTTGTTGAGCTCCAATGTGCTGTACGACAGACATAGAGTTTATTGGTCCCCAGGAAAGTGCTTCTGGGAGTGACTTACCGAGAGCAAGCGCAGAAGTGAACGTAGAAGAGAAAGAATCGCCGGCGCCGGTACGGTCAACTGGTTTTTTTGGATCTGGATACATTGGCATGTGCCAGATCTCCTCGCCGTCAAACGTATATGCTCCTTCTGGCCCATCAGTTATAACTACTTTTCTCGGTCCTTTGTCGCGCATCATACGTAAAAGCTCGGTAACCTCCTTGCTATCTACTCCAAGTATTTTTTGAGCTTCTTCCTTATTGCAGAAAAAGAGTTCTGCTACCCGGTACAACCTCTCTAGGTTTTCATAACCCAATGACATTTGAAAAGTTCCAGGTTGGAAGGCGAGCTTTGTTTCATTGTGAGCTTCAAGATACTCAGCAATTTCTTCGTGATAGGGAAGTGAATTTTCGGCGAGACTTGAGAGATATATCCATTTTGGAGCTGGGGTAATCTCGGGAAATGAGTATTCATACTCCTGATGGTTTACGAGAATTGTTCGCTCTGCTCCATACCTGAGAATATAGTGATAGTTTGATTTCATGTCCTCATGCGTACGCACATGCTCGAGGTTGATTGATTCACCCTTTAGTTGTTCAAGGCTATCTTGCCCATCTCTGTCGTTGCCAAGATCGGTCACAAGCCCCGCTTTTAGTCCGAGGCGAGATGCTGATACCGCTGCGTTTGGTGAATTACCTACTGCGGGTATCACAACCACGTCTTTAAAGGGTATTTTGTCTCCCAACCTAAAACATATCTCTTTATGCCCTAAGTCTCCCTCGTCTGGCTCTGTGTCGATGCGCACATCGCTCATTTCTATAAAAGCGTCTGTGACGATGTCGCCAACGGCCACAAAATCTAACTTTTCTGTTTCTGTGTGTTCGTCCATCTAAAAATTGTTACTGGTATAGCCTAAGTATATCAGGAATCACACTTCATCTCATTGTTAACAAAAAACCTTTGTGGGTTGCTTTTTCCAAGTAAATCAATATAATAGCCTCTGTATGTCAACAATTTCTATAACAAAACGCACTGAGCGCGGCAAGGCGCTTGGGGCTATGCGTAAAGCAGGCAATGTTCCTGCAGTTTTCTACGGACCAAAGGACGAAGCCGAATCTATCACCTTATCGAAGGCTGATATAGACTCATTTCTGCAAAAAGAGGGCGAATCATCAGTTCTGACACTTAAGGGTGATGATGTGGAAAAAGATGTTCTCATCCAAGATATTCAAATTCATCCCGTATCGGGAAGTATTGAACATATTGACTTCTATGTCATTGATAAGACCAAGAAGGTTGAAGTTTCAGTTCCTATTGAATTCATAGGCGAATCTCCAGTTGTTAAAACGCTCGGGGGCTCTCTTGTTAAGGTGTTGTATGAATTAGAAATTGAATCTCTTCCAGCAAATATTCCGCATGAAATCACCGTTGACGTCTCTTCGCTCGTAGATTTTGAATCAAGTATTCTCGCGGGGCAAGTAAGTCTACCAGAGGGCGTTACGCTCGTAACAAATCCTGAAGAAACAGTTGTTCTTGCTGAAGAACCACGAGAAGAGGAACCAGAAGAGTCAGAGGAAGCTCCAAGTATTGATGACATTGAGCGCGTAGGCGAAAATGAGGAGGAAGAAGAGGGGTCTGACGAAGCGCCTGCAGAGGAAAAAGAATAGAACTGGCGCAAAAAAAACACCTTCATGGTATACTGTACGTAACTACCTATGGGGTTATTTTTTAAAAAATTTCTCAATATTTTTGTTGTTTTAGTACTCTGCCTCTTGGCTTTTAGGGGGGTTACGGGGCAACTTGTTTTTGCACAAGCAACAGACGAACAGAAACTTGCGGAGGAACGACTTTTACAAAAGGAGCTCGAAAAAGTTCTCGCTGAAATCGAGGCGCAAAAGGCCGTACTACAAGGACAGCGTAATCAATCTGCAACAATTGAACGAGACATTTCTATTCTTGATGCCCAAATACGAGAGGCCCAATTAGAACTTTCGGCAAACGGTATTCGCATCAGGCAGCTTAGCGATGATATTACCGTAAAATCAAATACGATATCAGAACTTGAAGATAAAATGCTTCGAGAGAAGGAATCCCTTGGTTCGCTCCTCCGAAGAATGAGAGAGATTAACGACTACTCAACAATAGAGATTTTTCTTACGAACCAAAATCTTTCTGAATTTTTTCAAGAATCTGATTCCCTGCGAAGCTTGAAAGTAAGCCTCCATCAAGACCTCGAGCGAATTGTAGAATATCAAAGGATAACAACAAAGCAGAAGGTTGCTCTGGAAATGGCCCGCACCGAAAAAGAAATTGTAAATAACAAAATTGCAAATCAGAAGGAAAAGGTTGAAGTTTCTCAAAATCAAAAAGAGGTTCTTCTCTCAGAAAGTCGTAGTCAAGAAAAGACGTATGAACAGATTGTTGCAGAACGAGAAGCGCGTGCGACACAGATTCGTTCTGCTCTTTTCTCGCTTCGAGATACTGGTGATATTAACTTTGGTCAGGCGCTCGACCTAGCGCGTGTTGCTGAGAAAGGAACAGGCGTACGACCCGCTTTTCTCTTGGCGGTTATTACCCAAGAGTCAAACCTCGGCCAGCATGTAGGTTCGTGTGTTATAGCCGATCTCACCTCTGGTTCTACGAAGGGCGTTAACACAGGTAGGGTGTTTACTAATGGTATTCACCCAACACGCGATTTGCCGACGCTCCAGACCGTGCTTGCTGAACTTGGACGTGACCCACTCGTAACACGAGTCTCGTGTCCCATTGGAGACGTTGGGTATGGCGGAGCGATGGGCCCTGCTCAGTTTATTCCATCTACATGGGCAATGTATTCATTGCGCGTATCTGGAGTAACAGGCTCGAGACCTGCAAACCCTTGGAGTCCACGCGATTCGTTCGCTGCGTCTTCACTTTTCCTTTCTGACCTCGGCGCCTCGAAGCGTACCCATGACGCAGAGTGGGAAGCCGCCGCTCGTTACTATGCGGGTGGAGGCTGGCAGACAAGAGGGGTTAATTATGCCAATAGTGTGCTAAATATTGCTGCGCGCATTCAATCACAGATTGATAACCTCGATTCGCTCTAAGCAAAAAATTCGTTGCAGAGTAGTTGTTCCTGTGCTATAGTCTTTTTCGTATGAAAAAAGGAATTCACCCAGAAAACGTTCGCCCAGTAATCTTTGAAGACACTTCCACAAAGGATAGTTGGCTGCTTTTGTCTACTGTTGAAACAGAAGAAAAGGGAAAGTGGTCGGACGGAAAAGAATATCCACTCTTTCGTGTCGAAATTTCTAGTGCCACGCACCCATTTTATACAGGCGAGGCAAAAACAATGGATACCGCAGGGCGTGTCGATAAATTCCGACGCCGAGAAGCAGCGAGAGCAAAAAAGGCGAGTAAATAGAGGGGTATATATAACACATGGATAGAGTCACGGTCAGTAATCGTTCTGTGATATCTTTTGTGTTTTTTTGTTGTTAATGAAGCGAGCCTTGCTACACTAGTATCATGGATTTAGAGAAATACAGAAAAAGTGAAAAAACAAAATACCTTGTCGAAGAGATTGAGCGGTTGAATCAATTAGAGCAGGAAACAAAAGAGAGCGCAGAAGGAGATGCCGGTCTTTTAGAGCTCGCCGAAGAAGATATTAAAAGAATACAAAAAGAGAAACAAGAGCATCTCGAAAGAATGGACGAAATTCTTAAAGAAGATGAAAAGGCAGATGAGTTTCCTAATGAAGTTATTCTTGAGGTTCGCGCTGGAGCGGGCGGTGAAGAGGCGGCTCTTTTTGCTGAAGAAATAGCTCAAATGTACTTACTCTATGCCGAGAAAATGGGATGGTCCGTAAGCTCGGTGAATGATTCTCGTGCAGAAATGGGTGGATATAAAGAAGCAAGCTTTGAAATACATGGTAAGGATGTATATAAAGCATTACGATTCGAAACCGGAGTTCATCGCGTACAGCGCATACCTGCAACTGAAAAAATGGGAAGAATTCACACATCAACAGCTTCTGTTGCGGTTATGCCAATCAGAAAAAATCTTAATATCGAAATCCCCGAGTCTGACCTCGAGGTGACTTTTTCGCGTGCGGGAGGTCCAGGCGGACAAAACGTTAACAAGGTAGAGACTGCGGTACGCCTTACTCATAAACCTACTGGCATTGTCATTTCTTCTCGCTCAGAAAGAAGTCAACTTAAAAACAGAGAGAAAGCAATAGCCCTTCTAGCTTCACAGCTTGAAGAAAATCGAAGGATAGAAGAAGATGAAAAATACGCGAGTGAGCGAAAAGGTCAGATTGGGACAGCAGACCGTTCAGAAAAAATACGAACATATAATTTTCCTCAAGACAGAGTCACTGACCATCGCATAAAAGAAAGCTGGTCAAACTTGCCGGGGATTTTGAGCGGGGAGATTGAGAAAATAATTGAAGCAATGGCAAAAGGAAGTGAATCAGCACAATCAGCACAATAAGCACACCTTTTCTCCACCCCCAGCTCTACCTTCTGGAATTAATTTGATATGATACTTACTAATGACTAAAACACTTGTTTCAGGAATAAAATCAACTGGCACGCTTCATATAGGCAATTATTTCGGTGCAATGCGTCAGTTTGTTGATTTGCAAAACACCTATCAACCGTTTGTATTTATTGCTGATCTTCACTCTCTCACGACACTTCATAACAAAGAAGAACTTCAGAAGAGCTCCTTTGATCTTGCGTGTGCCTACATGGCAATTGGACTTGATTCACAGGAGCTTGCTCTTTTTAAACAATCTGACGTACCAGAAGTAACAGAGCTTGCGTGGATGTTTAACTGTATTACCTCAGTGCCATATTTAGAACGAGCCCACGCTTTTAAAGATGCTGTTGCTAGGAACGCAGAAATTAATGTCGGTGTTTTTGATTATCCTATACTTATGGCGGCAGATATTCTTATGTATGATGCTGATGTTGTACCTGTGGGTAAAGACCAAAAACAACATATAGAAATAGCTCGCGATATTGCGCTTAAGTTCAACAACCTCTTCGGCGATACGTTTTCCTTACCAGAGCCGCTTATTCTTAAAGAAACAGAAATTGTCATTGGAACTGATGGTCAAAAAATGAGTAAAAGTCATAACAATATTATTCCACTGTTTGGAACCTCCGACGAGATTCGCAAAGCAGTCATGTCTATAACAACAGATTCAAAGAACCTTGGAGAAAAACTTGATGCAGAAAGCGACCTAGTATTTTCACTTCATCGGCTCGTTTCTACCGAAGAAGAGTTAAGCGACCTTAAAGAGCGCTATGAATCCGGAAGTATTGGATACGGTGAATCAAAAACCCTTTTACTTGAAAAACTTTTAGAATACTTCAAAGATGCTCATGCACGCTATCGAGAATTACAGAAGAATCCAAATATTGTATATACTGCTCTTGCGCAAGGGAAAGAGCTTGCCGGAGCGAAGGCTAAAGAAAAAATGAACCATGTCCGTTGCGCTGTGGGCGTTCAAAAATAGAGGAGACTTGCGGGGTGAGTTGAAATATTTTAGGATTGTAGGTGTACGTGCGATGACGCTGCTGACACAGCCGAGCCTGAGAAAGAACAAGTGGCAATGAGCACTTTAGTAGAATCTCACGGGTAAGCCCGTTATACAGCTGTAAAAAAGAGAAAAATCAAGGTGGCACCGCGGAAAATCCGCCCTTGAACACAGCGCTTGTGTTGGGGCGGTTTTCTTATAAGTATTATTTTTATCATGAAACGAACATATATTGGAGAATTAGAGAAACATATTGGGGAAGAAGTTTTGATAAAAGGATGGGTGTGGATTAAGCGCGATCAGGGGAAAATTGTGTTTTTTGATTTTCGGGACGCAAGCGGAACCGTTCAAGCCGTCGCGCATACTGGGAATCCTGATGTATTAGAAAAATCAAAAGAACTCAAGAATCAGTGGGTTATTGAAGCAAAGGGGAAAGTGAACGAGCGCCCTGAAAAAATGAAAACCGAGGCACTTAACGGTTCAATCGAGCTTGAAGTAGTGGGGATCGAGGTGCTCAACAAAGCAAAAGAATTACCGTTTGACGTCACCGAAAACACCAAGGATATAGACGAGAATCTACGGCTGAAATACCGATATCTTGATTTGCGAAGTGATAGAATGCAGCGCAACCTACGGCTTAGAAGCGAGTTTGTGCAAAAAGTAAGGGAGTACTTATTCTCAAACAAGTTTGTAGAAATTGAAACCCCTATCCTTACAGAGTCAACCCCCGAGGGCTCTCGAGACTTTGTTGTTCCATCGCGTCTGCATCCAGGCACGTTTTACGCCCTACCGCAGTCCCCTCAGCAGTACAAACAGATGCTCATGACAGCTTCTTTTGAGCGTTATTTTCAAATTGCACGTGCAATACGAGATGAAGACCTTCGTGCTGATAGAGGATTTGAGCATACTCAGGTTGACCTTGAGATGTCATTTGTTGAACGAGACGATGTGATTAAACTTGTTGAGGAGATGATGACGAGCGTGGTCGAGTCAATGGGATATACCGTTAAACAGAAACCCTTTCCTGTTATTTCGTACAAAGAAGCGATGGATACTTACGGCGCCGATAAGTTTGACATGCGCACCGAAGAGGAAAAAAATGAGAAGGTGCTTGCGTATGCGTGGATCGTTGATTTTCCTTTTTTTGAAAAAACTGAAGAAGGCGGCTGGACATTTTCCCATAACCCATTTTCAAAGCCAAAAGCAGAGCATATAGAATTGCTTATGGATGCCGCGAATGGAAAAAACACCGAAAGGATTGGAGATATCCTTACGACGCAATACGATCTTGTTTGTAACGGCTATGAGTCAGGTGGGGGAAGTATTCGTGCGCACAACGCCGAGACCTTGAGAGCTGTCTACGCAATTATGGGCAACTCAAAAGAAGAGACTGATAGAAAAGTGGGGCACATGCTAGAAGCATTTGAGCTCGGCACTCCTCCTCATGGCGGAATCGCGCTTGGGGTTGAGCGAAATATTATGAATCTCTCAGGTGAAGAAGCGCTTCGTGATGTACAGGCGTTTCCTATGACGCGAGGAGGGCAGACGTCAGTTATGCAAGGACCTTCAGAGCTCACGGAAAAGCAACTAAAAGAATTACACCTTACGATAAATAAAAAAGAGAAGAAAGCAAATAATAAGTAACACTTTGACAAATTTGTCAATAGTGGTATACTTTCTACAGAAGATAACCTTTGGAAGAAGGGAGAGTGTATGCGAAGGTATCATCGACGCATTAATCGAAAAGAGCTCGAAAAGTCACTTGAGATGCTTCGTGAGGTTGCTCGCAGGCGGGCAGAAATAGACGCCGAGAACACATTGTTTCATTTAGGAAAAGATGAAACAGAGAAGAAAACAAGAAATTTCGAAGAGCAACGGTTGGTTGAAGAGCATAACCTCACTCGCGAACGATTGCATTTTGAAAAGGGATGGCCGTGGGAAGAACTGCCGACGGCAAGGACGATGCTGAAGGCAACGAAAGATCTTCTTCTAACTGAGCCATTTGTGCACATTGGCAGGGAGGAGTTTTAAGCCCACCCTAACACGTCTGTAGACCTCGATAACTCGAGGTCTTTTTTGTTTTGCACCTCTCTCCACACGTTGGAAATGACTAAAAAAAGGCTTATAATGAAGGTGTGGAAAGACAAGATTATACCATTCAAACAAGCGTTTTTGAGGGCCCTCTTTCGCTTCTTCTTGAGCTTGTTCAGAAGAGAAAAATCTTTATCAATGACATAGCTCTTGCTGATATCGCTGAAGAGTTTATTCAGATGATGCAAGATGAACAAACAAGCGATGAGCTTTCGAAAGAGGCTAGTTTTATTCACATGGCAGCAACCCTTTTACTCCTTAAGTCAAAATCGCTCCTGCCGAATTTTATCATTACTGACGAAGAAGAAGAATCAACCCTTGATCTTGCCCGAAGACTGGAGATGTTTGAACGTATTCGTTCGTATGCATCACATCTTGAATCGATCTATGGAAAACAAATCTACGGCATTGGCAGTGTTGAACCACGAGACGATTTGCTGTCTCCTGTCTTTTCACCAGAAGAACGTTTTAATGGAACCCTTTTCTTGGAGCGGGTGATGCGCGTAAGGGGCGCTCTTCCTAAAAAAAGTGAACCGGAGCACTTTTCTGTAAAGCAGACGGTTCGACTCGAAGATGTTCTCAGCGATCTTTCGAAGCGAATCAAGAAACACGTAGCCCTTTCTTTTCGAGAGTTTGCGCAGATGGGAGAAGCTTCGAGAGGTGATATTGTTGTTCACTTTATTGCGCTTCTAGAGCTTGTAAAACAAGGGTTTATTGAAGCAGATCAACATGAAAACCGTGGAGATATTGAGCTTCGACATAAAGAAGTAAGTGTGCCAAACTATTCATAGTTATGAAATTGGAACAGACCATTGAAGCACTGCTATTTGCTACTGGCAATACCTATACCGTTCAAGAACTTTCTGCCCTTTTATCAAAAGACATTGATGAAATAGAAGAAGCTCTTCAAGATCTTGCGCTTTTGCTTCGTAACCGAGGAATAAAGCTTATTCGCTCTGGCGATGAAGTGCTTCTTGCTTCAGCGAAAGAAATTTCTCCGATTATACAAACACTGCGTAAGACCGAATTGACGAATCCTCTTTCTTCAGCTGCGCTTGATACGCTCTCTATCATCCTCTATTCCGCTCCAGTAGAAAAAAGGCATATTGACATGCTTCGGGGTGTGGACTCACGAGCAATATTGAGAACGCTCAAAATAAGGGATCTAGTCAGTGAAAAACGAAGCGGGGAGGGGGATAGGGGGAAATTAGTGTATAATCCAACTACCGAACTTTTGCGGTTTATGGGGCTTGAAAAGCCAGAAGCTCTTCCAGATTATATAGAGCAACGAGAAGCTTTGCGCATGTTTATTGTGCGTGAAGAGGGCGAGGGTAGGTAAGTCAGTTTGATTACGAAAAAACATGTATAGGGCAAAGAAAATATTTAATACATATAAAAACCTTCTTCAGAAGTATACAACCATGACGGTTTTTGCCTCGCTTGTTGCTGTTGCTTTTATTCTTATATCTTCATCAGTGGTGGTGACTAATATCACGGAGCAAAAAGCAAGCGCAAGGGAAAGCATTAAATCCGAATTGGTTGAAATAGAACAACAAACGCAGCTTGAAATTCTTGCTGAACGAATTGAGGAAAAAAAAGAAGAGTTTTTTTCTGACGTAGAGATTGAGGGTAAGGGCGCTTTTGTCTATGATATCAACACAAAGGAGACGTTATTTGAAAAAAATGCAGACGAAGCGCTTCCTCTCGCTTCCATTGCTAAGGTTATGACAGTTATTACTGCTCAAGATATTCTTCCCAAAGAATCTGCAATTACGATAGATTCACGAGCTCTTGCTACTGAAGGGGAGAGCGGTCTGCTACTTGGTGAGGTTTGGAGCTTTAAAGACTTAGCTGAACTTATGCTTATTGTCTCGTCTAACGACGCCTCTACTGCAATAGCAAACGCTGCGGGTGAAAGACTGTTACAGGATGAAGAGTCTCAAAGTACTGAGGAAAATCCATATATGCTCTTCGTTAACCAGATGAACACCAAGGCAACTGAGATAGGTATGGAAGATGCATACTTTGAAAATTCGTCAGGATTGGATCTTGACTATGAAACACGACCGAGTGCTGTTGCATCGGCACGTGATGTGACAGAGCTTCTTGCATATGCATTACTCGAGTATCCAAGCATTCTGAACCACTCACGCTTTGGAAGTTATTCCGTTGTTTCTTTAAATGGAAGGAATTTTCAAGCTGAAAATACCAATCGACTTACCGACTCTATTTCAGGTCTTCTTGCTTCAAAAACTGGCTATACCGTACAAGCGGGGGGAAATCTTGCAGTCGTCGTGGATGTTGGTCTTATGCGACCTGTCGTTATTATTGTTCTTGGATCTTCACGAGAAGGGAGGTTTTCAGATGTAGAGAGGTTATATGATATTACTAAGCAATACTTTCAATCTATATGATAATTCTCGATGTCGCTAAGATTTTTATTCCTACAATTGCGGCTTTTTCTATTGGAATGATCCTCGCTCCTTTTATTATTGATTTTTTATATGCTCATAAATTATGGAAGAAAAAATCTGGCAATAAAGGTTCAATAACGGGCGGAGGTACGCCAATTTTTGATAAACTTCACAAAGAAAAAGACACCGGCACTCCTCGTATGGGCGGAGTCGTTGTATGGTTTTCCGTCGTGCTCACTGTTATACTTTTTGTACTCACTGGTCTTCTTTTTCCCGAAACGCTTGGAGAAAAACTCAATTTTCTTTCTAGAAATCAGACCTGGATACCTTTCGTTACTCTTATTGTTGGGGCTGTCCTCGGACTTATTGATGACATTCTCGTCGTTTCAGATAGAGGTGGATATGTTGGCGGAGGACTCTCTCTTTTAAAAGTTCGAGTTCCTGTTGTGGCATTTGTGGGGCTTCTCATTGGTGCGTGGTTTTTTTATAAGCTCGGAGTAGATTCAATCAGTATTCCTTTTAACGGCGATATTTCTCTTGGTTTGTTGTTCATACCTTTCTTTTCACTAGTTATGGTAGCTGTCTTTTCGGGAGGTGTTATTGATGGGCTCGACGGATTATCTGGAGGAGTTTTTGCTTCCATTTTTTTCTCCTATGCAATAATTGCATTTTTTCAAAATCAGATAGATCTCGCTGCGTTCTCTGCTGTCGTTGCGGGAGCAACCCTTGCGTTTTTGTGGTTTAATATACCGCCTGCCCGTTTCTATATGACTGAGACGGGGATGATTGCTCTTACGATGTGTCTCACGGTTGTGGCCTTTTTAACAGAGCAGGTCGCTGTACTTCCAATTATTGCCTTCCCACTCTTTCTCTCTTCTGGCTCGGTTATTATTCAGGTACTGTCAAAAAAATTACGAAAGGGAAAGAAGGTGTTTTTGGTTGCGCCCATCCATCACCATTTTGAGGCTCTTGGTTGGCCAAGTTACAAAGTAACAATGAGGTTCTGGATTGTAACAATTATATGCTCTATTTTTGGAGTGGTCACCGCTCTAGTAGGAACTCTATGATGGCTCAGAAGAACAGTTTATATAAAGACAAAAAGACAGAGAGCCGTAAACGCGTGCTTGGAAAACCACGGCAGGGAATGGACCGATTTTTGTTTATTATAATTGTTCTCACGGTTCTTTTTGGTTTCTTGATTTTTATGTCAGCAGCATTGGGATTATATGCACGTGACGGTGCGACCTTTACGTCAGTGATGCAAACCCAAGCACTAGGAGTGCTTGTAGGGTTTATTGCGCTTATGATTGGTAGCGTTATCCCTTACACGTTTTGGAAGAAAGCCGCGGTGCCCCTTTTTATTATATCGGTCATTCTTATGCTCATAGTAGTCATGCCTGGAGTTGGATTTTTGCATGGCGGTTCTAGGCGATGGATATATTTGGGATCACTCTCGTTTCAACCGGCAGATCTTTTTAAAATAACCCTTGTTATCCTCTATGCGCGATGGGTTGTAAAACATCGAGCACTTATTCACCAATTTACTCATGCAGTACTTCCACTCGGCATCCTCCTTGGAGTTGCGGCTTTTCTCCTTGCGCTTCAGCCAAAGTTTGGAACTCTCGTCGTTGTTGCTTCGGCATTGTTTTCCATGTTTATTATATCTGGGGCACGTCTTAAACATATTCTTTTTCTTTTATTTGTTGCTTTACCATTATTTGTCGCCTTAATGTTTTCAGTTCCTTACGTGAGGGGTCGTGTTGATACGTTTCTTAATCCGTCTATTGATCCTCTCGGAGGTGGATATCAGATTGAACAATCACTGATTGCTATAGGATCAGGTGGAGGATTTGGAAGGGGGTATGGTCAAAGTATACAAAAGTTCAACTTTCTTCCTGAGCCAATTGGCGACTCAATTTTTGCAATAGCGGCAGAAGAGCTTGGTTTTGTGGGGTCTACAACAATTATTATGCTTATACTGCTTTTCACCTATAGAGCGCTTGTTATTGCAACAAAGGCTCCTGATCATTTCGCTAGACTGTTGGTTCTCGGACTTGTTATACTGATAACTGCCCAATCATTTATCAATATTGCTGCGATGGTGGGGCTTTTCCCGCTTTCAGGAATACCACTTGTGTTTATAAGTCACGGAGGCACAGCTATGGCTACTGCACTCGGAAGTGTGGGGATTATCTTAAACGTCTCTAAATACTCAAAACTATAAAAAAATGAAAGTTATTTTTACCGGCGGTGCGTCAGGAGGACATTTTTATCCTATTATTGCAGTTGCTCAAGCGCTCGACTCTCTCGTTTTTGATGAAAAATATGTTAAGCCTAAAATGTTTTATTTCGGACCGACGGAATATGACAAAAAGCTTCTTTTTGATAATGATATTGTCTTTAAACGAGTCGTAGCGGGAAAACGGCGTGTAGGATACGGTCGTTTTCAAAACTTTCTTGATCTCTTTGTGACGCTGCGGGGTATTCTTCAGGCGGTGTGGCATATGTATCGAATCTTTCCAGACGTTGTCTTTTCGAAGGGAAGTTTTACGAGCATTCCTGTATTGATTGCTGCCCGGCTTTTTGGTATTCCCGTTGTAGTTCATGAATCCGATTCTAGACCAGGGCGTGCCAATATCTGGGCGGGAGCATTTGCAAACAAGGTTGCAGTGTCATACCCAGATGCCGCTGAATTTTTTGACATGAACAAAGTTGCGGTAACAGGAAACCCAATTAGAAAAGAGCTCTTAGTATTACCCACAAAAGAGGAAGGACGCTCATTTTTTGAAATTGAAAACGACGCTCCCGTCATTCTGGTTATGGGTGGATCACAGGGTGCTGAAAAAATTAATGAAGCAGTCTTGGGTATTCTCGGACGCGCTGTTTCTTATTATTCAATTATTCATCAAACAGGAGCATATAACTTTGAAGAGATCAATAGAACAAAAGACGTTATTCTTGAAGGGAATCAACATAAGGAACGATATAAGCCTCTTGCTTTTCTCGACGCTGAAGAAACGCGCCACGCCGCTGCTGCTGCTGATCTTGTTATCACGCGCGCAGGTTCTTCGCTTTTTGAAATTGCCGAGTGGAAGATTCCTTCAGTCGTCATTCCTATCAATATATCAAATGCTGACCATCAGCGAGCGAACGCCTATGCCTATACGCACGAAGGCGCTGGTGTGGTTATAGAAGAAGCAAACCTGACTCCAAATATTATCCTCTCTCAAATACACTCCATATTTTCAAATGATTCTATTCGAAATCAAATGGGTGAGGCTGCGCATAACTTTGCTCGCTCTGGCGCTGCAAAAAAAATTGCACACGCACTTTTTGATATAGGCATGAAGCACGAAAAATAACATTCAGACTATGGAAAAACATACTTCATTCACAAAAGAAAAAGTTGTTCGTTTCGCACCGTCCCCAACAGGCTTGCTTCATATAGGAAGTGTGAGAACAGCTCTTTTTAATTATTTGTACGCAAAAAAACACAACGCTCGGAGCGTTCTTCGATTTGAAGACACTGACACCGCTCGTTCAAAAAAAGAATTTGAATTAAACATTGTAGACGGTCTCACTTGGCTTGGAATTGACTTTGATGAGACCTATCGACAGTCTGAACGTATTGACGTCTATTCTCGACACATACGAGCTCTTATAGCTTCTGGTTTTGCTTATCATTCAGAAGAAGAGTCTGGAGAAAGAAAGAGTATTATTCGATTTAAAAATCCAAACACACTCATTACGTTCAAGGATGAAATACGCGGGGAGGTCACGTTTGATACGACTGAATTAAAAGATTTTGTTATTGCAAAGAGTGAAACAGAGCCACTCTATCATCTTGCGGTAGTTATTGACGACTATGAGATGGGTGTAACCCACATTATCCGCGGAGAAGATCACATTTCAAACACACCTCGGCAAATTCTTATTCTCGAAGCTCTAGGTGCTCAGCGCCCTGTCTACGCGCACATTCCTATGATTCTTGCGCCAGATAGATCAAAAATGTCAAAGCGCCATGGGACTGTAGCGATTACTGAGTATCAAAACGAAGGATTTATACCGGCAGCTCTTTTGAACTATTTAGCTCTTTTAGGGTGGAATCCAGGAGGAGAAAAGGAAGTTTTTACACTTCAAGAACTTATCAAACTTTTTGACCTTTCGCGGGTTCATAAAGGAGGGGCTGTTTTTTCGGTAGAGAAAATGAAATGGTTTAATGCAGAACACTTAAAACTTCTTTCCCATCCTGAAAAACGCGAGGTACTTCTTTTACATCTGAGTAAAGAAGAAAATGTTCCCCCTGAGTTTACCGCGCTCGTTTCATCGAGTGACTTCTTCGTATCTACACTGTTTGAGAGAATTGAGGTGCTCGGTGACGCTGTCACTTTTGCTCGAGAAGGGGAGTACGACTACCTTTTTTATGCCTCCACCCCTAAGGAGGAGATCCTTCTTTGGAAGAACGAAACAGCATTAGCTACCAAAAAACACCTTAAAAAACTTATGGAACTTTTAGAGCTCACTGATTTTAGTAATCCGGAAAGCATTAAAGAATCTGTGTGGGATTATGCAACTGAGAAGGGGAGAGGGCAAGTTCTTTCTCCTTTCCGTGTTGCACTCTCGGGGAAAGATCGCTCGCTCGATCCGTTTACTATTGCTGCAATTATAGGTAAAATTGAAACAATGGGTCGTCTTAAAAGCGCATTAATGGTTCTAACTACACATAATGACTAGTACCTATCATAGACTTGCTCTTCGTCTTGTTCTGCTTCTCTTCATTGGTGTATTTTTGGGTGTTTTTTCCTTTAGTGCGTCAGCGCAAAATGCCACTGAGATTGAAAAAAAAATTGAACTACGTAACTCTGAGATTGATCGTCTTGAGCGTGAAATCAGCCAGTTTCAAAAACAGATTACCTCTGTTGGTCGCGAGAAGCAGACTCTTGAAAACGAAATTGAAATACTCGAACTTTCTGAAAACAAACTAAACACAGATATTCGTTTAGCTGAAACAAAAATTGCTCTTGCTGAAGAGACTATTAATAGTCTTGAAAATGAAATTAGAGCTGCAGAAAGAAAGATAGAATTAAATAAAGAAGCAATAACCGGAACGCTTCAAGCAGTACAGAAACAGTCAGATGACTCGCTTGTCGAAGCGATGCTTCGCCACGAAAACTTATCTGACTACTGGGGGCAACAAGATATGCTTTTTGCTTTTCAGTCCTCCGTTTCAACGAGCGTTGAGGAGCTTTCTCGCTTACGTGCCGAATTAGAAAGCAAGAAAGTGAGCCAGCAAGAGCTCAGGTCTGAGGAGGTTGCTCTGCAGAGAGAACTTCAAGCAAAAGCTGGTCTTGTAATTGAAAATAAAGCTGAGCAGTCTCGAATTCTCTCAGTGACTGAAAATAAAGAATCGGAATATCAGAGATTACTTGCTGAGCGTAAAGAACGCAAGGAGGCCTTCGAGGCTGAAATTAGAGAGCTTGAAAGCCAGCTCAATCTTAACGTTGATCCCGGTGCTATTCCTTCATCTGCTCCGGGAGTTCTAGCGTGGCCTATTGATAATGTATATATTACGCAATACTTCGGAAACACTGCTTTTGCGACTTCAAATCCTCAAATTTACAGCGGTGGCGGTCACAACGGTATCGACCTCGGTGTTGGTATTGGAACATCTGTTAAATCAGCAGCAAGCGGTGTTGTTGTCGGAACGGGGAATACTGACCTCGTCTGTCCCAATGCGTCATACGGTCAGTGGGTGCTTGTCCGACATAATAATGGACTCTCGACGCTCTATGCGCACCTTTCGCAAATCAATGTTTCAGAGGGACAGTCTGTAGGAAGGGGAGAGGTTGTAGCATACTCAGGAAACTCGGGTTACTCAACAGGTCCGCACCTCCACTTTACGGTATACGCATCTGATGGCGTTAAAGTGTCAACTATGCCTTCGCGTGCTTGCGGTGGTAGAAGCTATACGCTTCCTCTTGCTGATCAAAATGGATATCTTAATCCACTCTCTTTCCTATAAAAATAAAATATCACAACTTGACACACTCACTATTCGTGTTTTAGACAATAGGGGAGGGCGGGGGCCTTTCGATGGTTTACAGTTGATATCAAATCATCTCACTCTTTATTATTAATTCCGCTGCATTGTTATTTGAAAACTACAGGGAAGTTAATTTAATGCATTAAAATAGATTGTCAGAATTCTGTTAGCATCTTTAGACAAAAAATTATATCTGCCCAAGAAAAATACATCACTCATTTTTTACACTAAGCTTGCGTTGCCTTAGAGAGAGATTTGCATATATAAAGTTTTAGCGTGACATATACACGCTTTAAGCGGTATGAGGAGTGTTCTCCCGTTGATTTCTAAAAAGCATGGTGGAGAAAGCCACAATTCAAACATTCGCAGACCGAAGTCAGTGGGAATGCCAGCCCATTAATTCTTAGAAGTTATTTTATGATGTCGCAAAAGATATATTGTGCGACGTTATATACACCACCTAAGCTAGCTTCTTTTCTCCCTCCCTGCTCTGTTTAAGAATTGCATTGAAGTGACGAGCGCTCACTGGTTGTACTGATAATCGGCTTCCCTTTTTAGTGAGGAGCATATCTGAAAAAGACGCTGATGATTTTAACGTTTTAAGCGAAATCGGATTTTTGAACTCATAGAGAAAACTGATTGTGACGCAAAACCACCGTGGCTCTCTTTTGGTTGCTTTTGGGTCATAGTATTCACTCTTGGAGTTATATTGTGTTGGGTCGGGGTAGCTTTTAGAGTGCACCTCCCCCACCCCAACAATAGCTGGGGGCTGCGTGTTGGAGTGATAAAAAAGAATAGGATCACCAGGCTTCATATCGTCGCGCATAAAATTACGCGCTTGATAATTTCTCACACCTGTCCATTGTGTTTCACCTTCCTTTTTTAGGTCTCTAAGGGAGTATGTCGTTGGTTCACTTTTTAGAAGCCAGTAGTTTCTCTTTTGTGTCATTTTGATATAATGCGTACTAATTATCTTAACAGAAAAAATATAAAAAATGGCAGAAGAACAACTATCAAAAAAAGAACTGAGAGCTCGAAAACACACTGAAAAGGCTGAGAGAAAAGCAGAGGAGGCGCGAAAGGCAAAGCGCGAGTCATTTTTACAGAACATCTTTATTTGGAGTTTCGTGGCTATTCTCGGAGCGGGCCTTGTACTGTTTGTAGGTAATATACTTACCGGAGACAGAGATGTTGCCTCTCTTGCATTTGACATGCCTGTTGACACCGAGTCAGAGTGGATTAAAGGTAACCCCGAAGCCGAAGTGACGCTTATTGAGTATTCTGATTTCCAATGCCCGGGATGTGCTGGTGCCGCTCCGGTAGTAGAGAGTCTCTTGGAGGACTATGGAGACGAGATGCGTTTTGTCTATAGGCACTTCCCTCTTGGGTTTCACGGTAATGCGGTACCGTCCGGACGCGCTGCCGAGGCCGCGGGTCAGCAAGGCAAGTTTTTTGAGATGCACGACCTCCTTTTTGCCAACCAAGATGAATGGTCCGAGGTAAGGAACCCAGATGCTCTGTTCCGAGGCTATGCAGAGGAGCTTGGTCTTGACCTTCAGGCGTATGACGTTGCGTACGAGTCAGAGGAAACAAAAGAACGTGTCGAGGCTGGGCTTGAAAGTGGACGTGAGTTTGGTGTAACCGGAACCCCTGCTTTTTACGTAAACGGTACCCCGGTACAGCTAGTCAATTCATACGAGCCGCTCATAGAAGCCATTGAGACTGCAATTGCTGAAGTTGAAACCGAAGAAGACGTTGATGTCATTGAGGCGGGAGCTGAAACCTCTGAGACAGAAGCAGAGTAACGCATGGATTATCGTGTACGCTCTTAACAGTACTAAAAAAACTACCGTCTTTTCGTTTCTTCTTGTTTTTGTTGCACTTATAGGACTTTTAGACGCAACATATTTGTCCCTTTCGGAATATATGGGAACAAGTCTTGTATGTGGCGAGTTTGGCGATTGTGCTGGTGTTACGAGTAGTCAATATTCAAAAATCTTTGGTATTCCTGTTGCGTATCTCGGGTTTGCATACTACGCTATAATTTTTTTTGCCGCTCTAACTCTTGCAACCTTTAAGAAGTCAGTTCTTATTCTCCCTCTTTTCCTTCTTTCAATTACGGGTATGCTTGCCTCTGCTTGGTTTGTCTTTGCTCAACTGGTTTTGCTTCAGCTCATCTGTGTATACTGTATGGTGTCTGCTGTTACGTCTACGACCCTTTTTTTAGTGGCTCTTTCCATATGGAGAAATCACAAAAGAAACAGAGCCTCTCCTCTGCTTCTATCGACTCCACGGAATAGGAACTAATTTAAACTCATCGAGAAGTGGTTTGCTATAAAGAAGTCGCGAGATGCATTCTGCGGTCAATTTCGCATCCTCAAGCGCATGATGAGGAACGTCTATGTTTTCAAGCCCTACATATTCGAGAATTCTTGCGAGATTAAGCGCGCTATGCTTATTTTTTAATGGAATAGGCGTATTGTTCATCCTCATATGGCCGTAACAGAGCGTGTGGAGGTCAACGGTATGTCTTCCAAAGGTCCAGTTGACCCCTTCTCTTTTTGCTGTCTTTTCTAAAAACGAGAGGTCAAAAACACCAATGTTTAAACCACCGAGCGTTGTGTCTTTTGTCTGTTTTGCAAATTCAATAAATCCAATGAGTAGGACGAGAGGATCTTGTTTTGAGGGATCTGTTATATCACTTTTTGTGAAGCCGTTTACTACAAGCGCGTCCTCATCGATTTCAGCTCCTTCAAACACCCGGCATTCACTGTAAAAGGTATGCTCTGGATTTTCTAAATCAATCGCTCCAAGTGACACGAGCGCGTGTTTTTCCGGAAGCAGTCCTGAAGTTTCTATGTCTATAACAATCATGTTTCTCTATTGTAACCCATCACAATTACCCGCAGGTGTATAACCTGCACTCCTCGCTTCTTCGTAACTTGAAAACGATATGAGGTTTTCTTGCTTTATTCGCTTGGCGCCCGAGCACCAGGGAAAATGATATTTATCTGAATTTTTTGAACCAACGAGGAATGGAGTATTGTTTGCTGCCGTTTCTAGATTTTCATGTATTTCAATCCTTGCGCTCGTTGTTTCTTCACTTTCCCGGCGAAATTCTGGCGCAACGGTTTCTATCACAACTCCACGTTGCTCATCGCTCTTTTGAACAGAAAGCCTTCCGAGCGCAAAAGCCGAAAGGCCACTAAAAATAAGGAGCAATATAAGAAGGATAGCGATATGAACCCCCTCTTCCCTTTCAAGAGAATCAAAAGATATGTCATCGACAGAGCTCTTGCCATCATCTTTTTTATTTTGTATACTCATGACTGTATTCAATAATTATACCCTAATACCACGTAACACATGGCATCGAAAAAAGCTGGTGGTTCAGCCAAAAACTTAACCGATTCAAACCCTCAGTACCTGGGGGTAAAACTCTATGATGGCGAAAAGGCTCAAATAGGCGCGATTATTGTACGTCAGCGTGGTACGAAAATACTAGCAGGTAAGAATGTTAAGGTTGCTAATGACCACACCCTTTTTGCTCTTAAAGATGGGCGTGTTGCGTTTGACAGTGTTCGAAAGCAAAATTTTAACGGCACCACGACACGGAGAAAGCGCGCTAGTGTTCTTGAGGCTTAACCCTTTTCTCCTGCTCTACACAAAAAAACCCCGCATAAAACGTATGCGGGGTTTTTTGTTATAAAACTGGCTCTTTTTATGTAATTGCCACAACTTCTACCGTTAAGACAGCTTTCGTGTCACCAATAATGAGATCTATTTTATGGGTGCCAACTTCTTTAATCGCCTGATCGAGTTCAATGTAAGAAGCGTCAATATCAAGATCTTTTTGCTCTTGAATTTCTTTACTAAGATCAGTTGCAGAAAGAGCGGAAAAAAGAGTTCCTTTTTCGTTTGCGCTCATTTCTATCGTGAGGACCTCACCGCTCAGAGCTTTTATTGTCGTCTTGAGCTCCTTCTTTCGGAGATCGTCTTTTTCTTTGTTTTCTTTAATTTGTTTTTCAATAGAAGCAATGTTTTTTTCATTTGCAACTCTCGCAAGCCCTTGGGGAATGAGGCTATTCATTGCAAAGCCATTACTTACTTCGACAATTTCGTTTACACCGCCAACTTTTGGTACTGATTCCAGTAGTATTACTTTCATATTATGTTTGATTAGGAGTTTCGATAGTATCAGTTTTGGAGAAGAATTTCAACAGCTCGCTCTAACTGGTTGTCATACTCTAGATTTGTCTCATCAACTTCATATTCGACAACTATATCTGGCTCGAGCCCCTCGTCTGAAATGGATGTTCCTTCAGGAGTTAACCATTCAGCAATTGTAACTTTTAGGGTTGTTTCGGGAGTAATCTCGACAACTTCTTGGACGGATCCTTTGCCAAATGTTTGTTCCCCGAGAAGAGTCGCAACACCATTTTCACTGAGAGCGCCTGCTAAAATTTCTGACGCTGACGCAGAGCCTTGATTTACAAGAACAATAATTTCGGTGTCTGTTTCTGAAACAATATCATAACCACGACTTCTAAAAACATTTAGCTCCTCTCCTCCCTTCCCCACTTCGCGAACGATAACCTTTCCGCTCGGTAAAAAGTAACTTGCTATTTCAACTGAGGCGTCTAGATACCCACCAGGATTTCCTCTTAGATCGAGAATAAGTTTATTTGATCCAGAAACAGCAAACTCGCTGAGCGCCTGCTTGAACTCCGTTTCAACGTTTGCTGAAAAGTTATAGAGTGAAATCACAAAAACTCCATCGCTTCGGTTGTCCGTATCGAGAGTTGGAATCTGTATTTTATCGCGAGTAATTGATATATCCCGTGTTTTTTCTTCACCTTCCCGTAAGATGGTGAGCAGTACTTCCGTACCCCGTTCTCCGCGTATAAGATCAACAGCTTCGTCAATGGTCATACCAAAGGTTGGTGTTCCGTCAATTGCAAGAATACTGTCACCCGGCTTGATCCCCGACCTTTCAGCGGGTGTTCCTTTTAGCGGTGCCACAACAGTAATTCTGCTTTCTTTTACGCCGACTTCCATTCCTACCCCCTCAAAGTTCCCACTAATTTCTTCTTGAAATTCTTTTGCTTCTTGTGGTGGAAAAAAAACCGTGTAGGGATCTCCGAGAGACGCAGCAAGACCCTCTATTGAAGACCAGAGCTTGTCTTCTGGTTCGATGGTGTCTGCATCAATGTGTTTTTCGTTAAGAATTTTCCACGTCTTCCAGAACGGTGAAAAATTAATCTCCGCACCAACTTCTTCTTGGTTCACCTTTTCTCCAACCTGACCTTGGAGTTCATTAGAACCAACAAACAATCCAACAAAAAAAGAAATTAATGTTAAAACAGTCAGAAGAATTCCTGGCAAAAAACGGTTTTTAGGTTCGTGCATATTTTGACATTATCGCAAACTCCCCTCTTATGGTCAAACAATGGGTCCTGGTTTATACTATCTTGTATGAGGCAAACGATTTGCCAATATCTGTATGATTAAAGAAGGATTCAAAAACCACCTTTCTATACCTACGTGTATATATGCTTTCACTCTATAACACAAAAACTCGAACGAAGGAGGACTTTATACCTCTCACGCCTCCTCTAGTGACAATGTATAACTGTGGTCCCACGGTTTACAATTATGCGCACATTGGTAATTTACGTGGATATGTACAGGCAGACATTATCCGTCGAGTTCTTGAGTATTACAACTTTGAGGTTAAACAAATTATAAACATAACTGATGTGGGTCATTTGGTAGATGACGCTGAGGATGGCAAGGATAAAATCGAAAAAGGGGCAGAGCGAGAAAAAAAATCAGTTGAAGAAATTGTAGAATTCTATACTAATGCGTTTTATGATGACCTCCTCGCTCTGAATATCAACCCGTCTCGGATTTATCATTTTCCTCGTGCCTCGGAGCATATAACTGAACAAATAGAGTTAATTAAAGTGCTTGAAAAAAAGGGCTATACCTACACGACCCACGATGGTGTGTACTTTGACACCTCAAAGTATCCTGAGTACGGCAATTTTGCCCATCTCGATACAGAGCGTCTCCAGGAGGGTGCACGTGTCGAAACTAATCCTGAGAAAAAGAACCCGACTGATTTTGCTTTGTGGAAATTTTCAGGAGACAGAAAACGACTTCAGGAGTGGGATTCTCCCTGGGGGGTTGGTTTCCCGGGGTGGCATATTGAATGCTCAGCAATGGCAATGAAATATCTTGGTGAAACGATTGATATTCACACTGGAGGAGTTGATCATATTCCTGTTCATCATACAAACGAAATTGCACAATCGGTGTGTGCAACAGGAAGAGAATTTGCGCGCTATTGGGTACACCATGAATTTGTTCAGATGGGTACTGACAAGATGGCAAAATCAACTGAAGAGTTTATTCGCCTCGAAACTCTTGTGAATCAAGGGTACTCGCCTTTTGATTACCGCTATTTACTGTTACAAGTACATTACCGAACCCCCCTTTCCTTTAGCTATGAATCTCTTGATGCTTCAAGAAAGGCGCGGGCGCGACTAATGAGGCATTATAAAGAACTTGATTGTGACGACTCAACAGATTTAGACGAAGGATATAAAGAAAGATTTCTAGAGGTGCTTAGTGACGACATAAATACCGCCGAAGCTCTTGCGCTTATGTGGACACTTCTTAAGGATAATAGAGTTACTCCTGAAGGTAAGAAAGCGAGTCTTGCCTTTTTTGATTCCCTTCTTGGTTTGGGACTTGATGAAGAGCTTGTAACGCAAGAAAGCAAAGATATTCCCGAAGATGTAGTGGCGCTTGCAGAAGAGCGTAAAAAAGAGAAAGAAAATCAGAACTATGAAAAAGCTGATAGCTTACGCGATGAAATACTTCGTCGTGGATACGTAATTAAAGACACAAAGACTGGTTTTGTGATTGAAACGAACTAGTTATAAGTTGTCTACACAACTTATAAACAGTATATACACGCTTTTAGTAAAACGCAGTTAAGTGCGTCATGTTAGAATGTTCCTATGGCTGATCCAGACAAACAATACCTGTTACCCCCTCAAAACATAGAATCGGAAAAAGCATTACTTGGTTCCGTAATGCTTCGAAATGAGGTGCTGCACGATGTGGTTGATATCATTCGGGAAGAAAGTTTTTATGTAGAAAAGCACAAGATTATCTGGCGCTCTGTTATGGGCTTGTTTAGTAAAAGTGAACCAATTGACCTTCTTTCACTTTCAAACAAGTTGGAGGGAAATAAGGAACTTTCTAAAATAGGGGGGAAAAGCTACCTTGCGGAACTTGCTCAGGATGTCCCCTCTTCAGCAAACGCTGAACACTATGCACGGATTGTTCATAAGAAATTTATGATGCGCGGCCTTATCAGCGCATCCCAAGAAATTACAAGGCTAGCATATGATGACAGTGGGGATCTTGAGGAAATGCTCGAAAATGCAGAGAAAAAAGTGTTTGAAATTACGAATATTTCTGGAGCAAGTAAATTTGTAGATGCTCGAGACATACTCGGTGAAGCGTTTGAGCGTTACGAACGTCTTCATAGCTCAAAAGATGAGATGCGCGGCGTTTCAACTGGATTTGACGATCTTGATAATATGCTCGCTGGTTTACAGAAATCTGACTTAATTATCCTTGCAGCCAGACCATCAATGGGTAAAACGTCTCTTGCGCTAGACATTGCTAGGCAAGCAGCGCTTAAAAACCAAACATCTGTCGGTATTTTTTCTCTCGAAATGAGCGCTCAGCAATTAATCGACCGAATGATTGCTGCACAATCACAGGTTGATGCGTGGAAACTACGTACGGGAAAACTATCTGCTGATATTGAATTTGATAAAATTCGGGAAGCACTTAACACGCTTTCAGGTGCTCCTATATATATAGATGATCAACCCGGAAACAATATTTTGAAAATGCGCTCCGTCGCTCGGCGTTTAAAGAGTGAAAAAGGTCTTGGCTTGATTATTGTCGATTATTTACAGCTGATGTCTCCTACTCGCTCAATGAATTCTGACAATGTGGTACAGCAGGTTACTGAGATATCCCGCTCACTTAAGAATCTTGCTCGTGAACTTGATGTCCCGGTTCTTGCCCTCTCTCAGCTTTCACGAGCAGTTGAAAGTCGAGGTGGCAGACCGAGACTTTCAGATCTGAGGGACTCTGGTTCTATTGAACAAGATGCCGACGTTGTGATGTTTATTCACCGAGACGATAAGTACAATGAAAATTCAGAGAAGCCAAATATCGCTGAGATTTTGATTGAAAAGCATAGGAATGGGCCAGTGGGAAAAATTGAGCTTTACTTTGATGACAAAAAAAGTTCATTTATCAGTGTGACGAAATCAGAATATGGTCAGTTTGCCTCCGAATTTGACCCAGAGTTTTAAGCTCCTCTGCTCTAACTATGAATGAATTTGAAAAATTAGTTGAACAATTTCGTACTTTTCCTGGTGTGGGACGAAGACAAGCTGAACGATTTGCTCACTTTATCACTCGACAGGACATTGGTTCTGTGGAGACGCTGAGGGTTCTTCTGTTAAAGACAAAAGAGACAGCGAAGTTCTGTGCGGCATGTCAGCGACTTACGTTTGAGATAGATGAAAAAGAGTTGTGTTCAATTTGCTCGTCCCCTAATCGAGATCATTCTTTGCTAATGGTAGTCGAAAAGGATGCTGATCTTAACCACATAGAGCGTTCTGGTGTGTATAACGGCCTTTACTTTGTACTCGGAGGAGTCTTGCCAATGCGATCAGAGGTGGTTGAGAGTGCCATTCGTTTATCCGAGCTTGAAAAGCTTTTGTTGCACCTGAAGCCTCACCTTGTCGAAGCAGTGCTTGCTCTTGGTTTGACGCCAGAGGGTGAATATACAAGTGATTTTTTAAAAAAAAGTATCGCAGGTACACTCTCTAAAGAAAGTCAAGCGAAGATAACAGTGCTTGGTAGAGGTCTCTCGGTAGGTAGTGAACTTGAATACTCAGACAGAGAAACGCTTCGCCACGCACTGAACTCAAGACAATAATTAGAAAAAAAGTATGCAGATGATGCATACTTTTTTCTTTCTTTCCATGTGTATTAGATTTTCGTAATTTCTACTGCCATGAAAGGTTGGCGGTGTCCGAGTGTTCGGTGGTATCTGCTTTTTGAGCGGAAACGAGAAACGTGGACCTTCTTCCCTCTTCCTGCTTCCCTAAGAGTCCCAGTCACCTTCTTCCCTTTTATTGTGGGTTCACCAATCGTGACGGCGTCTCCGTCGGCAATCATAAGAACACTTTCAAAATCAACAGAATCTCCTACGGTTAAGCCGTCTAGTTTTTCAATTGTGATAGTCTCACCTTCTTTGACGGTATATTGCTTTCCGCCTGTCTCAATTACTGCGAGTTTCATACCAGTCTATTCTACAGAAAACTCTGTTTTTTGCAACTCCAAAAGTGCCTATTCTTCCTCTTGCGGTTTTTCAACCTCTAAGAGCTGATGCTCGAGCCCTTCCCCCGAAATTCTCATAATATCTTTATCTATCATGCGAAATGACTTATCGCTTTGATTAAAGTGGTTTACTACTGTTCCGAGCGAATTTCCAAGTTTAGAATGATGTGCCTCATACGCTAAAAGGTGTCGACGCAGGTCATCTACCCTTTTTGCTATTTGCTTCGTTGATTCCTCAATTTTGAACGCTCTGAAGCCCATAAGAATGGTTTGTAAGTATGCAACAAAGGTTGTTGGTGAGACAATAATCACCCCCTTGTCTTTGTAGGCATATTCAATCAAGCTACGAGTGTTCACTTTTAGCGAGCCCACTTGATTTATAAGAAGGTCATAATATATTCCTTCAGCGGGAATATACATAATTGCAAACGGAAGTGTTCCGTCGTTGGGACGGATATATTTTGATGTTTCATCAATGCGCTTCTTAAGGTCATTTTTGAACTCCTTTTCAAGCGCCTCTCGGCGGATTTCATCTTCTTCTGCAATAACACGATTATAGTTATCTAGAGAAAACTTTGCGTCTATGCAAATCATACCTTCTTTTGTTTTTATGACCGCGTCAACAACTTCGCCATTTTTAAAAAGGTGTTGAAGTTCATATTCGTCCGGAGACAAAATATTTCCAAGAATAAGCTCAAGCCCCGCTTCGCCGAGTGACCCACGTTGTTTTTGATTCTTAAGGACTTTTTCAAGGTTTCGTAAACTGTCGGTAATGGTAAAGACCTGCTTATTGGTCTCTTTAACCTCAGTTATTTCACGTGTTATGTTTTGTAGATCGAGCGTGAAGTCGCGAACAAGTTTTTGAGACTCTGAAAATTGATGTTTAACCGATTCATTCATTGAACGTGATGACTCTGCCATTTTAGAGTCGAGGGTTCGCGAGAGATCGTTAAGCTGATTTTGTAAAAGAGAAAAGGCTGTTCCATCCGTATCTTGCTTTGAATTTCCGAGTTTGCGCACCACGACAACTAAGAGCACAATATTTGCTACAAAAATGAGCGATACAATAACAAGTAAGAGTGGTTCCATGGCCGCATTGTATCACAGGACGTCATTCTTTTTTGTTCTTGAGAGAAGAATCGATTTGCCAATTTCAATAATAATAAGGTTTAAGAAGCTCGCGGTAAGGGCTATAAGAACAATCGAACCATCAATCGGTGAAAGTGAGAGAAGTTTCTGCAGCGGCGGAAATGAAACAGAAAAAGCGAGGATGCCAATATTAAGTGTAGCCGAGGCTAAAAGATATGGGTTTGAGAAAGGGTTTGTTCTGAAGAGAGATTTGGTAAAACTTCTAAATGAAAATACATAGAGAGCTGTGCCAAAGGAGAGCGCAATAAACATAATCGTGCGAATTTTTTCAATATCCATGCTTCTCTGAAGGAGTACCATATATAAGACGAGCAAAACAGTACCAGTTGTGATACCCACCAAGAGCGTCAGCTCCCACACACGCTTAGTCAGAACTCCATTTTTGCCAGTTTTTTGTGGGGGCACTTTCATACTTCCTTTTTCAGACGGTTCAAAGGCAAGTGCAAAGTTAAGAAGCCCTTCACCGATAATGTTAACCCAAAGGATTTGTGCGGGTAGAAGTGGGACTGGAAGTGCAATAATAAGAGATCCCACAATGGCAATACCCTCACCGAGGTTTGTTGAAAGAAGATACGCAACAATTTTTTTCAGATTCGTTATGATTCGTCGACCTTCCTCTATTGCGGCAATAATAATTGCAAAGCTATTCTTAAGTAGAATAATGTCAGAGGCTTCTTTTGCTACTTCTGTTCCACTTTCAACCGCGATACCGATACTTGCCCCACGCAGAGCTGGTGCGTCATTTATGCCGTCCCCCGTCATCGCAACAACCTCGCCATCACTTTGAAGCACTTCCGAGATTCTCAGCTTTTGATGTGGCAATACTCGTGAAAAAACAGGAACAGTTTTTAGTTTCTGAAGAAGTTCGGCGTCAGTAAGATCGTCAATTTTTTTTCCTAGCATTACCGAGTCCTCGAGAGTTGCTATGCCAGACTGAACGGCAATGCTTTTTGCTGTTCCTGGGAGGTCGCCCGTTATCATGATAACTCGAGCACCAGCTTCTCTTGCTGTTTTTACGGCGTCTGGCACATCGTCCCTAATCGGATCTTCAAAGCCAATTAAGCCTACAAAAGTTGTATCTGAAAGAAGGTTCTTTGGATTATCGCTTGCAGCTGTTTTGAACCTTTCTTCGTCATATTTTTTAGTCGCAATACCGATAAAGCGTTTTCCGCTTGCGCTCTCTTTTTCTATAGCATTTAAAAACTTTTTGCGTAGGTCGTCGGTGAGTTCTTTCTCTTCACCTTCATGCAGAACGAGAGTGGAGTGCTCGAGTGCAAGCTCTGGAGCACCGCTGACTGAAAGCACCTCTCCTTCCGGGCTTTTATTTAGTGAAGCAGAAAACTTGTTTTTTGATTCAAACGAAAATAAATTAATCCTTGTATACTCAGGATCTTCTAGTGAGTCAGTGAGTTCATGTGTTAGTCCAGCTTCAAGAAGTGCTTTTTCAATTGGACGACCATTTGCAACTGTCGTTCCTTTCTCTTTAGTCAGAAAAGCGTCGGTGGTGAGTAGTGAGGTAAAAAGGAGTTCCTGTTCGCCTTGATTGAGCTCTCTGTCTTTTATCTGACGAACTTCAGAGTCTAGTGCTTCTGCTGTTATTAGATTACTCACTGTCATGTGGGCCTGTGTCAATGTCCCTGTTTTGTCGGTAAGAATAACTGTCGCTGAGCCAAGTGTTTCTGCTGCGAGGAGGTTTTTAACGAGACCTCCTTTTTTGAGTATTTTTTCTACGCCAATTGCAAGAACGACTGTGACCGAGGCCGGAAGACCCTCAGGGAGAATGCTCACTGCAATAGCGATTGAGATAAGAAGCGTTTCATTCAATCCGCGTTCCTGTAGTAGTCCTAAGACAAAAACAAAGACAACTACAAGAAGAACCAATTTTGCGAGAAGTTTAGCGAGTGAATGTAAGCTTTGCTGAATTGGAGTTGTTGCTGTTTCTACGCTCGCTAAACTTTTAGCGATCTTCCCTATCTCTGTCTCGTTCCCGGTTCTTACCACAATTCCTCTGCCATGTCCGGCTAGAACAAGCGTTCCCATAAAGAGCATATTTTTTTGTTCTGTTATTACAAGTCCCTCTTTGAGCGTTTTGCTTGTTTTGTGGACAGCCTTTGCTTCTCCCGTGAGAGGTGCTTCACTCGCATCTATTTCTTTTGATTCAAGAATCCTGATATCAGCCGGAACGCTCATGCCTGCGTGTATGACCACGAGGTCACCGGGCACGAGTTCGCCTGAGGTGATAATCTTCTGTTCCCCGTCTCGAATCACAACAGCTTGCTTTTCCTGAGATTTAGACAATTTTTCAAACGCCCTATTGGCGCGGTTTTCTTGAAAAACACCGATAATAACGTTAATCGCAATTGCCGCCGTAATAACGGTTGCGTCGAGAAACTCCTGAAGAAGAAGCGTTGCTCCAAGTGCAGCGATGAGTATATAAATAAGAGGATTCTTTATCTGCGTAAGCAAAGAGTCGAGAAGAGTCACGCTTTTCCCTTCCTCAAAACTATTAGAGCCATGCTTGCCCAAGAGTTTCGCTGCTTCCTCACTCTTTAACCCTCTCCTCGTGTCTGTGTTTAGACGTTTGGCTATGTCCGTAACGTCTTCTGCGTAATAAGATTCTGTATGTTTCTTCATTAGTAATCTGCGGTATACTAGCGATAAGTGCGTAATGTATTCTATAAGTGTACCAAAATTATGATTCACAAAAAACTAACTACAGAACTAACAGAAGCAATGAAGTCTCGAGACGCAGTGCGTCTTGCCGTTATTCGCGACCTAAAATCTTCTTTTGTAAACGAAGTAGTGACACTGGAAAAAAAACCTGACGAATTACTTGATGATGAAAATGCACTTAAGGTAATTAAAAGAAAAGCGAACCAGCGCAAAGACTCTATTGAGCAGTTTGAAAAAGGAGGACGGACCGAACTCGCTGACAAAGAGAAGGCAGAACTTGAAATTTTAGAATCATACCTGCCTGCTCAGATGTCTGACGAAAAAATTCGTGAAATTGTTTTACAAAAAAAGACAGAACTTTCTGTTAGTGAAAAAAAAGATATGGGTAAGCTTATCGGTGCGGTAATGAAAGAGATAGGTTCTGCCGCTGACGGAGGGCGAGTAAAAAGTGTAATTGAGGAGATTTTTTCCGTCTAAGTGAAAAGACCCCAGATGTTTCATGGTGGCTACAAACATGTAGTTTTGCTCAAAACCTGCGGTCACAGATAATTTTCTGCTGAAAATTTCCGCGACCCCGCCTCAGCTCGTCAGCTTCCGGCTGTCACCATTTTAAAAAGCACTATTCAAAGTGCTTTTTAAAATGGTGACCCCACGGAGAATCGAACTCCGATTTGAAGCTTGAGAAGCTTCCGTCCTAACCGTTAGACGATGGGGCCGTAATGTGGAATATATCATTTAATTAGGTTGAATTCCAGTGATTTTTAGCCGCAAACTCAAAGCAGAGATTTGGTTTGCGTCACCCCTCTATCTTCTTTCCCACTCTTTATCTTGTCGAGTAAGGAGTTTCTTTTTTTCTTCTGGTAATTCCATAATTTCTAGTACCGCTCGCTCCATGCGCGTACCTTGCGATCCTTTTACAAGAACAGTGTCCCCGGTGTGTATTAGGAGCTCAATATATTTTCCTGCTTCTTCTGCTTTTTCAAATTGCAGAATATATTTCTCATTCATTCCGGCCCTTAGAGCGCCGTCGACAGTGTATTGAGCGTACTTCCCTACCGCAACAAGAAGGTCGGCAAAACTCGCTGTTTTAGCCCCAGCTTTTTCGTGTTCTGCCCGTGTGTGTTCACCGAGTTCGAGCATGTCGCCGAGTATGGCAATCTTCTTTCCATTTGAGGGAATCGCTTCGAGTGTTTCGAGCGCTCGTGCGGTTGCGATCGGTGACGAATTATAGGAGTCGTCAATAATCATAGTTTTTTTAATTCCTCCAATAAGTTTCATTCGTCCAGGTTGTCTTTCTGCTTTTCTTAAACCTTCAAGAAGGAGTACGGGGTTTAAATTCAGAGCTATGCCGACAGTAAATCCAGCAAGGTTTGGATAGATGTGCGTATTTCCAACAGCCCCTTCTACTTCGAGAGGAAAAATAGATCCAGCGTGTTCGAGTTTAAATGAAAAGCCTCTGACGCGACCATATTTATCAAAAATATACTTCTCGTTTGATCCAAGTACAGTAGCTCGTGGTACGAGCCCATAGGTGAAAACATTTGAGCTTCGATTTGCTTTCTTTGCGCGTTCGGTAAACTCAACATCATCTGCGTTAAGAACAATAACCCCCGTAGGCTTAAGGGTTTTAAGAAGTGAAAGTTTTTCTTGTAATACGGCTTCACGTGAAGAAAAATTTTCGATGTGAACCGGTACTTTTGCAAACTGAGTTGCTACTACAACATCTGTCTTAAGCCAGCTTTCAAGAGACGAAATGTCTCCTGGTCTATCTGCGCCCACTTCAAGAATGAGTAACTTTGGGAAGTTTTGAGAAAGAGCATTTTTGAGCCCTTGATACAGCGCCACAATCCATCGTAATGGATTGCTCCAAGGATTTTTAACTCCAAGTATCGTAAGCGGGATCCCAATGTCAGAGTTAAAGCTTTTCTCGCTCTTTCGAAGCCGTGTTGTTCCTGAAAGAGCAGCAGCCACAGCATCTTTGGTAGACGTCTTTCCAACACTTCCTGTAATGGCGACAACGGTTGGTTTGTGGCGTTTGAGCGCAAGCTTCGCCTCCGCTCGAAGTAATGCTATAAGTATTTCTTTTAAGAAGTGTTTCATTACCGGTCAGGTTTAATTGCGTAATAGTCTATCAAAAAGTTCGTAATTCTGAAAAAAGGATCAGTAAGCGTTTGTGAGGCATATTCAGATCCGCTTGGTTTTTCTGCATACAGAAAAACGATGAACTCAGGGTCGTAAGCTGGGAAATATCCGAAGTATGAGTGGAGAAAGTCCGTTTCGGAGTATTTTCCAGTTAACGGATCTGGCATCTGGGCGGTACCTGTTTTAAGAGCAACCGTATGGGTTGAAATACTTTTCTCTCCACCTAGCAGTGCGACGTCGGTAACATTTACCAGCATACGAGAGATATCTTCAGAGGTTTGCTCTTTTAATACACGTGTTGGTTCATCTCGCTCTGGTATCTTGATCTCTCCGTTAGCGTAGCGAATTTCCTTTACGAGATATGGTTCAACCAAAAATCCTCCATTTCCAAGACTTGCCAGTGCTCGAACGGTTGCAATTGGGGTCGTGGCAATCCCTTGACCAAAACTCGCAGTGTAGTATTCAAGGGTTCGTGGGCTTTCAAGATTGGTTAAGAGGCCCGATGCTTCATTGGGTAATTTAATATTAGTCTTTTCATTAAGCCCAAAGTTATACAGATATTCAGCAAACTTTCTTTTACCCATTTGCTCTACTATCCACGATACTCCAGTATTCATAGAATGGTTTAAGATGCCTTGAATTTTAGTGATACCCCTTGCTCCTTTATAGACATTGGTAATGCGTGCTCCGTCAGCTGAGACGTACCCGAGATCATTGAAGGTGCTTTCAGGAGTAATTGCTCCACTATCAAGACCTGCGGCAATAGTCAGAGCTTTCATGATTGAGCCCATCTCATAGATGTTTGAAACATTCGGATTTGAAAAAGTGTTTGGATCTGCGTTCCTGAAATCATTAAGATTAAACTGAGGACTCGATGCCATTGAAATTATTTCTCCGGTATGCGGGTCCATAATAATTGCACCAGCTCTCTGGGCCTTAAACGCTTTCCTGTAGTCCTCGAGTTCTTTCTCAACAAATACTTGCACCGAGGGTTCAATTGTAAGCACCACATCGGCTGTTTCTGTGTTCTCCTCAATCGATCCATTATTATTCAAAAGGATTTCTGCAAAAATGTTTACGTGTTTGCGCGTGCTAGGATCAGTGAGTAATTCGTCATATTGTCGTTCAACGCCATACATTCCTTGGAGACTATTCTCATCGTAGCTCATAAATCCAATAGTTTGAGAAGCAAGGCTTCCTGCTGGATAGTATCGTTCTCGTTCTGGATGTGTTGAGACACCAATGGTATTTAACTCAGCGATTTTGTCAGCGATTTCACTTTCGAGTCCTGTTGCTAAAATTTCATAGGGGTCGTTTGGTTTTTGTGCACTTTCAATGAAGCGTGATTTATCGATTGGCGTAATTTCATTGATTTGATAGTAGAGTTCTTCCGCGTTTGAAAGAGCCTGCGGGCTTATGTAGAGCGTATAGGCTTCTTTCATGAGTGCAACAGGGAGGGGTTTTCCTTCACGTGGTTGCATATATATATCACCCCGATTATAGAGTTGCTGTACCGGCCGTACGTACTGGGAGGCGGCGAGTGCTACGTACTCTTTTCCGTCAATAATTTGAATAAAAAAAAGTCGCGCAATAAGAGCGACAGCCACAAGGAACGTGGCAGCAAAAATTATATAAATTCCACTCACACCGCCTACCGCTCGTTTCATAGATGAAGATTATCTAAGAGTAAGATTGGTAGTTCGGGTTACGAATTGTCGGCTTTCAACATCTCTGAATCCTAATGCATAGGCATAATCCATGTTTAAGCTATTCTCGTTTTCAATATAAGCAAGTTCGAGTTCGGCTATGTCTTTGTGCAGTTCTTGAATAAGAGTCTGAGCCCCTCTTTCTTTTACTGCATTTAGAACTGTCTGGCTTATAAGTACTGCATAGTAGGTTCCAAATGCCAATGAGAGCCCAATGAGCGCAAAAACAATTTTTTCTCTTTGGAATAAGGTGCGTGCGATTGTGCGTGCTGTTTTCATGATGTATTCAGTTTTTTCTAATAATTCGTAATTTTGCGCTCCGTGACCTGGGGTTTTCTTTGCGCTCTTCTTCTTGGGGGGTGAGCGGCTTTTTATTTACCAGTAACGCTTTATTTTCACTAACCATTTTTTTAAAATATCTTTTCACGATTCGATCTTCAAGGGAGTGAAAGCTGATGACGGCCATACGTCCTCCTGATGTAAGCGCGTTAAACCCTTTTTCTATTCCTTCGCTTAGCGCATACAGTTCATCGTTAACAGTTATTCTGAGGGCTTGAAATGTTTTTGTTGCACTATGGGTTTTTCCTCGTCGTGAACCAATTTCTTTTTCTATAATTTTAGAAAGCTCAAGGGCCGTTTCTATTTGTTTGTCTTCTCGTGCGAGAACGATTGCTCTCGCAATACGTTTCGCGCTTCTTTCTTCACCGTAGTACCGGATAATAGTTTCGAGGTATTTCTCATCCCATTCATTGACGATTGCACGTGCCGTCAAATTTTGAGATTCCTTTGAAAGTGTCATGAGGAGTGGTTCATCACGCTTAAATGAAAACCCTCTTCCTGACTCTTCAAGCTGAACACTTGAAAACCCGAGATCAAACAGTATGGCGTTTACAGACCGTATTCCCTCTTTTTCTAAAACGCGGTCAAGATTTCTGAAGTTTTCTTGATAGAGAGATGTGTGGCACCGTTCTTTTTTAAAGCGTGCTCTCGCCTTATCGAGGGCGTCACTGTCTAGGTCAATTCCGATTATCGTAACCTGTTCTTCTAATTTTCGGCATATCTCTAATGAATGTCCTCCATTGTTAAACGTTGCGTCAAGAAATATCTCTCCCTCTTTGACGTCTAGTCCATCTATGCTTTCTTGTAAAAGAACACTGCGGTGAGTCATCTCTGTGTTTAGATCATTCCTACTTCAGTGAGCTTCTCAGCTAACACATCTGCTTGTTTTTGAATACGTTTTTTATATTCAATCCAGATTTTTTCGTTCCAAAGTTCTACCCGATTATGAACTCCCGCAAGGACGACCTTTGTTTTAAGACGAGCTGATTCTTTGAGCGAATCAGGAACAAGAATCCGTCCCGCTGAGTCGATATCTACTTCTGCAGCACTGCCGAGCATATAGCGGTTAAAATCACGTGAGGCTGCGTTGCCGATGTGTCCTCCGCCACGACTACTCGCAAGCTCTTCTGAAACAACCTTCCACGTACTGAGTGGATAGAGAAATATACAACCATCTAAACCGTTTGTTATCACTATTGTTTTGCCAAGTTCTTTACGAAATTTAGCAGGCAGTGAAATACGTTTTTTAGGGTCGAGGGTGTGTGTATATTCTCCGATTAACATGCTTTCTTCTTTCTCTTTTATGACACTTTATCCCACTTGAATATAAGTATACACCACTCTTCCCCACATTTATACCTGTGGATAACACAATATCTTTATTATTTTAGAGTGAAAAAAGACAAAACGTACGATTATCTGTACGTTTTGTCTTTTTTCAATTTTTTCAAAATGGGGAACCTTTCTGCTTTCAGCGGTTACGAACCAATTTAAAGACGTGTGGGGTCGTATCCAAAGTGAACACTCTTTAAATTTGTTTGATGAGTAGAGATCCCCGTATACAACTACATCTTCAAGTGTCTCGCCGTGTTTCCCTACACCAAGCACCTGTTAGCGATTTCCTTTGCAATGTTTGTATATTCCAGGCTTAATTTCCATCTTCTTCTTTTTTGGGTTTCATGAGTGGAAACAGAGCTATCTCTCGTATAGGTTTGTCTGCAAGATATGCAAAAAGTCTTTCTCCAAAACCAAAACCAAACGTAGGTGGAATACCATATTCAAGTGCTTCTACAAACTCCCAGTCGGGCATCATCGCTTCTTCGTCTCCATGATCTAGGAGTTGCTGTTGCTTTTCAAAACGTTCTCGTTGTTCTTCTGGATTGTTAAGCTCTGAAAAACCATTTCCGATTTCAGTTCCAGCGAGTATGACTTGAAATCGTTCTGTCAATTCTGGATTATCACTGTGTGCTTTAGAGAGCGGTGAAACAAGAGTTGGATGATTAATAAGAAACGCTGGGCCAGAAATAGACTTTCTCGTAACCTTCCATAGCGTGTCAAAGAGTCGTTCTCGTGTTTTACCTTCATACTGAACGTTCATTTCTTCGAGCTTCTTTTCAATTTCTTTCTCGTTCGTATCAAGAATATCTATGCCTGTGTGTGACTGAATCGACTCGCGATAGTCGATTACCTCCCATGTGTGTGCAAGGTCAAACGTATGTCCGCGAGTTGTAAACTCTGTTTTTCCAAAGACTTCAGTGGCTAGTAATAAGTACAATTCACGAGTAAGTTCCATTCCCTCTCGAAAGCTTGCATACGCCCAGTAACATTCCATGTTGGTAAATTCTTGTACGTGCTCTGGGCTTGACCCCTCGTTTCGATAAGCTCGACCTATTTCAAATGTTTTTTCAATTCCGCTCGCCATCAATTTTTTTTGCCAGAGTTCACCGATTGAAATACGCAAGTATACATTAAGATCAAAGTCACTATGATATGTCCTAAAAGGATTTGCTTCTGCACCTCCCGTTGTTACTTCAAGCGTAGGAGTTTCCACCTCAAGAAAACCTCTTTCTTTTAAAAAAGACCGTGTCACATCCCAAAACTTCGCTTTTTTCTCAATAAGCCCCCGAACATCTTTATTGAGTAAAATATCAAGATATCGTTTACGTAATCGCTCTTCTTCATCCTTAAGTCCATAAAACGACTCAGGAACAGGGCGCAAGCTTTTGGTAAGCATTTTCCAGTCAGTTGGTTCAATACTTTTAACGCCTCTTTTTGTTGTGCTTGCTTTTCCTGTTACTTCGAGAAAATCACTTTCGTCAACTGTCTTTTCGAAGAGATTGAACAACGAGTCTCCCAAGGTGTCTTTTTTTAGATAGACTTGAATAGAACCCGTTCCGTCAAAAATATCAAAAAAAGCGATCGCGCCATGTGTTCGGATTGAGCGCACGCGTCCCACTAATGTTTTGCTCGTTTTTTCTTTCTCAAGTTGTTCAAAGCTAGATAAAAAGGTTTCAATATTCGTGTCGCGACTCGTTGTGGCGGGATATGCCTGCATTCCCGCATCGCGTAAAACTGCAATTTTTTTTAAACGTTCATTTTTTATTTCTTCAAGACTTGCCATGAAATAGATTATTTGACCTCAAGGAGTGTGTATTCTGCTTGACCATTTGGAGTGCGCACTGAAAAACTTTCTCCCTTCTTTTTGCCCATCAATGCTGTCCCTATTGGTGAATGGTAGGATATTTTGCCCGTATCGATATCTGATTCTTCTGAGCTTACGACAACGAATTCAAGCTTGTCTTTCGAACCTTCTTTTTGGATTTTAATCTTAGAACCAGCCTGTACGATATCTGATTTTCCTCCTTCTGAAATTACTACAGCTGATTTAAGAATGGCCTCGATTTCTACTATGCGAGATTCTACTTTTGCCTGATTATCACGAGCTTCATGATATTCAGCGTTTTCAGAAAGATCGCCAAGTGATTTAGCATATTCTAGGGCTTCCGCAACCTTCTTTCGCTCAACATTTTTTAGGGTGTCAAGTTCCGTTTTTAATTCTTGGAATTTTTCTGGACTTAGATATTCTTGTTGCATGGTCTCTCGTGAAATACATTAGGTTTATAACTCACGAAATTCTACAGATTAAATGAGCGCTCGTCAAACCCAGTCTATTCAAAGAGTTCCGGCCGTTCATACTGAGCCCAGTCAAAGAAATTTCTCATAGCTGCCGTTGCTCCGATAAGATTTTTGCTTGGTCCGTGTTCAAGTACAGTTGCAAAAGCATATTGAGGATCCTCGTATGGGAAAAAACCAATAACCCAAGAATTAACAAAACCCTTTGTCGTTCCAACTTCAGCTGTTCCTGTCTTTGCCCCAAATTGAATATTGCTGTAGTTAAGCCCTCTGGCTGTGCCATCTTCAACTGCTAATTTCATTCCCTGTCTGACTACACTAAGGTGCTCTGACTGCATATCAAGTTTTGTTTTTTTCACTGAAACATTGGTTGTAATTCTCGGAGTTACGAGCGTTCCACCGTTTGCAATAACTGACGTTGCTCGTACCATTTGGATTGGGGTGACAAGATAGCCGTACTGACCAATTGATGTATGGTAGGTGTCTCCTAGTCTCCAATCTTCGCCATCAAAGTTCTCTCTTTTCCACTCTGGGTTCGGCACTACGCCACGTGACTCGGCTCCGAGCTGTATCTCTGTCGGTAGGCCAAAACCAAAAAGGCGAGAATAGGAGTTGATACGTTTGATACCGAGCCCTTCTTGGTCTTTGTATCCGCCTCCAATAACATAAAAATAGACGTTTGAAGAGACAGCGAGCGCCTCTCTCATGTCAACAAGACCATGCGCTTTCCAGTCGCGAAAAATAGAGGGCTTATCTGGGAAATAGGGGTTTGGAATCGTCAACTGACCAGTAGAAAGAATATTGGTCCATTCTCCTATGATTTCTTCCTCAAGAGCGGCTACTGCAAGAAATGGTTTAATAATTGACCCTGGTGTATAAGCACCCTCTATGGCTCTATTTAGGTAGGGGTTAAGAGGATCTGTTGCATATCCATCTATTGTTTTTTCATCTGTTCCGCTAAAAAGAATGTTGGATTTAATTTCCGGGAAACTTGTCAGTGCAAGAATATCGCCTGTTTCTACATCCATAATAACTGACGCTCCTCCATTGTAACCCACTTGGTCTATTATCATTTTAAGTGACTCATGAAGCTTGCCGTTAAGCTCAGCATCAACCGTAAGCGTAATATTTTCTCCCGGGATGGTAGATTGAATTAAATTTTCAGAGGTAATACTTCCCTGTGCGTTTGTTTCTACTATCTTTCGGCCATTACTTCCCTTCAGAAGTTCATCAAACTCAGTTTCGCTTCCAGAAACACCCTCAAATGAATCTCTGTAGTAAAACCCTGAGCTATCTTTTGCGGGCGGACGAGCATATCCAAGTACGTGACCAAGGCCGTCTATGTCTTTGTAAATCCGCTCAGGATATTCACGTTGTTCTTTTGAGTCTTCGTTCCAAACAAGCTCTTCGCCGTGTATGTCATATATGAGTCCTCGCTCAGCAAGAATAACAGAATGTTGAAGGCGGTTCTCCTCACTTTGCTCTTGGTAGGCCTGTCCTTCAACAATTTGAAGATTAAAGAGTTTAAAAGAAAAAAGAGCAAAAACGAGAATCATCAGCGCGATTAGAATTCGCATTGAATGTGAGCGTATGGGTAGCTCAAGTCGAGAGTCTTCTGCATAATCCTGATCGCCCAGAAAAACGTCTGAGTCATTGGTATTAATGTGTTTTTTATTAGGCCCCATGATTTGAATGTATACTGTTAACGATAGCAAATGCGATGACTATTACAAAAAATGAAAGTGAGTAAAAAAGACCAAAAAAACCACTCTCTGCATCAAGTAAAAAGAAATCAAAAAATGTTCCTATTGCAATAAGTTCGACTGACGCAATTTTTGACACAATTAGGACGGTTCCAATAAGCAAGACTGTCCACCACGGAATAAGAGGCGCTATGCTCAACAGGAGAACAAGAGAGAGAATTCTTAAGGCAAGTCTTTTGAACCGGTTTCTATATATACCCACGTTGATTCAAATAAATTAATGGGAAGTCGGGCTTTAACAAGCGAAAATGAGTCAGTTTCGCTTTTTTCGACACTTTCTACGAAACCTATTATAACAGCATCTATGCCCGGTCGTGTAAGCATGTCCCCTTTTTCTATTTCAAATGAACGTGGTACTTGAAGAGTGTACGATCCAGCGCCTGCACCCTCGGCAATAACAAGTGGTCCACCCCCGTTGATTTCAACAGGAGTTCTTATTCCTGTTGTTGTGTAGAGTTTTACTATTGCGGTTGTGTTGTGTATCGAGGAAATTCTACCAACTTCAACCGTTTCTGTAACTCGCACGCGTTGACCACTCTCTAAAGAAACATTTTTATTCCTTTCTATGGTTAATGAGTCAAATGGAGTAATTGGTGGGCGGGCAATAATTCGAGAAAGCGTGAATAATTCCTTTTTCCGTTCCCACCCTAGCTGGTCTTTAAGTTCAACGTTTTGCTGCCGGAGGATGTCTTGGTTAAGATTTTCAATAGAAAGTCTATGGTTTTCCTCTTTGAGTTCATCGAGTTCGCGATAGAGATCACTTCTTGATTTAGTTTCATTTTTTAAAAGACTGAGTGCATCGTTTGCGCTCGCGCTTATTCCAATAAGTGGCCTCGAAGCGTTCTCAAAAACTTCTCTCCCTCTTCCGAAGGATATGATAAGTACGGCAAAAGCTAACAGTAAAAAAGCAGCGGTAATTTTTACTTTGTTTTTATTCCGTCGATAGTTCATCGTCGCTTTGAATTAAGACATCTTTATACTTTTCCAAATCATTTAAGACGACACCGGTGCCTCGTACTGTAGCGGTGAGCGGGTCATCAGCTATATAAAAGGGTATTTTCATAAAACCAGAAAGAACTGTGTCTATCCCCTTTATTAGAGCGCCTCCACCAACAAGATAGACCCCACGCTTCATTATGTCAGACATTATTTCGGGAGGCATCGTTTCAATAACGTTTTTTATTGTTTCGATTAATTTTTCAATCGAAAGCACAATAGCGTCTTTAATGTCTTTATCCGACACCTCTATCTCTTTTGGTAGTCCTGTTACCAGGTCTCTACCTCGAGCGCGCGCAGTTATCGGCTTCTCTTCATCTACGAGCGAGCACAGCTCAATCTTGAGATTCTCAGCGGTTTTTTCTCCTATCTGAACTTTATGGGTTTCTTTAATATGTCGAATGATATCCTCATTTAGATGATTGCCTGCGATTCTAAGATTTCTTGATTTTACGATGCCCCCAAGAGTTATGACTGCTATATCTGTTGTTCCACCCCCAATATCAATAATCATGATACCGTCTGATTCAAGAACTGGTAGTCCAATACCTATTGCTGCAGCCATGAGTTTTTCAATAATATAGACAGAACGGGCGCCGGCATTTTTTGCTGCATCACGTACGGCTCTTCTTTCAACATTAGTAATCCCAGAGGGCACTCCAATGAGCACGCGTGGGGGCACAAAAGCGCTGGTATGTCCGCGTGCCTTTCTAACAAGATGTGTTACCATCTCTTCTGCAATTTCATAGTCTGAGATAACACCCTCTACGAGGGGGCATACCGCCTTAATGTGAGAGGGGGTGCGACCGAGCATGTCTTGCGCGCGTTTGCCAACCGCGAGGACTCGTCCTGTTTTCTTATTAATAGCGACGACTGAGGGTTCGTTCAGAACGATACCTTTCGGATGTGCATATACGAGGGTATTAACGGTACCCAGGTCAATGCCCATGTCATTTCGAAATGAAAAAAAAGAAAAATCAATACGACGCCGCGCTTTTTTTTCAGATTTTTTTTTAGGTTTTTTTGTCATGGGTAGAAAGTTTCTCCATTAGTTCCTTTAGACCAACACTCTCTGGTGTTTCAGAAGATCGATAGGTGTATTCTACCTTCTCTGTTTCAAGCGCTCTCTTTCCAATCGTAATTCTGTGTGGAATACCTATAAGCTCGCTATCTGCAAACTTTTCTCCTGCTCCCACGAGCCGATCGTCAAGAAGAGTGTCTATTCCAGCCTCCAAAAGCTTTGAATACGTTTCTTCGGCGAGTGCACGTTGCATTTTATTTTCAGGTTGAACCATAATAACGTGGGCCCTAAAGGGAGCTACGTGTTCTGGCCAATATATGCCCTTTTCATCTGAAAATGTTTCAGCAATAGCCCCCATGAGGCGCGCCGGTCCAATTCCATATGATCCCATATAGACTAGCTTGCTATCACCATTTTCATCTTTATACGTAAGTCCGAGCGCGTCCGAAAACTTTGTACCAAGAGGAAAGATGTTTCCAACTTCTATGGCGCGGACTTTTTTAAGTGAGTCTTTCGTAAGCTTGAGTTCTTTTATTACCTCATCAGTATATACTTCTTCGTTTATGGCTATTCCCTTTTCTTTATCGATATAGATGGTGTCTTCCCCTGCCTCTGTGACCGTTTGGAACTCGTCACTAAATTTACTGAACGATCCTCCGCTTGCAAAGGTTCTGTACGTAACGTCTCCTAGCCCAGCTCTCGTATATATCCGCATATATGCTTCAGCGCATTGTTCATAAAACACGCGAAATTCTGCCTCGTCTCTGTTGAACGAATAGAGATCTTTCATTATAAATTCCCGTGTGCGCATAATGCCAGATTTAGCGCGCTTTTCATTTCTGAACTTAGTTTGAAACTGATATGGGTATACGGGCAGATCTTTATATGAGCGTATGTGATCAACCATCAGTCTTGTAAGGGGCTCTTCGTGGGTTGTTGCAAGACCGAGTTCAGTTCCGTTTTTAAGTGTTGTTTTAAACCATACGTCAAGCACCTCATCATTCCATCGACCTGATTTCTCCCACGACTCTTTCGACTGAAGTCCCGCAAGTAAGAGCTCTTGTCCACCTATTGCATCCATTTCTTCTCGTATGATTTGCTCTATATTTTTTAAAACCCGTAGGCCTAGCGGCAGGTATGAGTACACACCAGCAAAATCTTTGTGAATGAAACCGCCTCGCAATAAGAGTTTTGCATTTTTGCTAATCTCATCAGCAGGTGCGTCCCTTCGGGTTTTGGTGAATAATTGAGATTGCCGCATGAAGTTGTTAGTTAAATAGATTTATTACGTCATTAATAGAAATAATCAGCATGAGTAGAATAAGGAGTGTAAAACCGATACCGTTCGCAATTAGTTGAGTTTTCATTGCTATCGGTGAGCCTTTGATTGCTTCAATCCACACAAACAGAATGCGTCCCCCATCGAGCGCAGGGATGGGCAAAAGATTAATGATAGCAAGGTTAATTGAAATTATTGCAGTAAAGGCAAGCAGGTATACCAACCCAATAGCGTAGGCGTCTCCGACAAGGTT